>JAEEGL013389285.1_pt1 | contig 57619 bp, 46 predicted proteins | sample 9134231 | NCBI WGS metagenome assembly JAEEGL01 (sample SAMN16246548, study PRJNA631951) | gut metagenome | biome: gut microbiome; feature: rumen; material: fiber-attached | host: Bos | place: Iran: Karaj | collected 2018-10
ATCACCAACATCAAGAACTACTTCCACAACTACTACTGCCCCAACAACGTGGCCATCTGTATGGCCGGTGACTTTGACTCTAACGAGGTCATCGCTATCCTGGAGCGCCACTTCGGCAGCTGGAAACCCAACAACAACCTCTATCGTCCCGAGTTTGCTCCCCTCAAACCCATCATGGCTCCCGTTGACACCACCGTCATCGGACAGGAAGCCGAGTTTGTGGCTCTGGGCTGGCGTTTTGACGCCGGTAACTCGCTGCAGTGCGACACCCTGGACCTCGTGTCCGAGATGCTTTCTAACGGCACTGCCGGTCTCATCGACCTGAACTTGAACCAGCCCTTGAAGGTGATGGGCGCAGGTGCATTCTCCGACCCGATGACCGACTATTCGATGCTGATGCTCATGGGCTACCCCAACGAGGGCCAAACCCTTGAGGAGGTGCGTGAACTCCTGCTCGGTGAGCTGGCCAAGCTGCGTGCAGGCGACTTTGATGATGATTTGCTCGTGAGCGTTGTCAACAACAACAAGCTGAACTACCTGCGCGCTCTTGACAGCAACGGAGCCCGCACACGTCAACTGGTCAACGCCTTTATCAACCATGTAGACTGGAAACAGGAGGTCGGCAAACTCGACCGCATGGCTGGCATGACCAAGCAGCAGATTGTGGCATTTGCCAACCGCCACCTGAAGGACAACAATTTCGTATGCGTTTACAAGCGCATGGGCGTGGACACCACCGAAAAGAAGATCGACAAACCCGCCATTACTCCCATCCCCACCAACCGCGACAAGCAGAGCGACTATGTGAAGAACATCCTGAGCGAAATCGTTGAGCCTATCCAGCCGCAATTTGTGGACTACAGCAAGGAAATGACCGTGGGCCAGACCAGCAAGAAGCTGCCGCTGCTCTACAAGCACAACGATCTGGACGACCTGTTCACCTTGACTTACAAGTATGACTTCGGCGCTACTGCCGACAACCGCTATGAGACAGCTCTGGGTTATATGGACTTCCTGGGCACCAAGAAGATGAGTGCTACCGAGTTCAAGCAGCGCATGTACAAGCTGGCTTGCAACATCTCGATGAACGTTAGTGACAACGAGACCTACCTGACCCTGAGCGGTCTGAGCGAGAACATGCCCGAGGCCCTCAAGCTCGCCGAGGACCTGATGCAGAATGCACAGGTCGACGAGAAGGCTTACAAGAGCATGGTGGACGTCATCATCAAGAGCCGCAACGATGCCAAGAGCAGCCAGGACGAGTGCTTCAACCGTCTGAACGAATACGGCATGTACGGTCCCCGCAACGAGTACACCAACATCATGAGCGAGCAACAGCTGCGCGACACCAAGCCTGCCGAGCTGATTAATCTTGTGAAGGGTCTGCGTGACATGCAGCACACCGTGGTTTACTACGGTCCCATGACCCAGAAGGAACTCAACAAGTGCCTGAGCAAGGTACACAAGACCAAAAAGAACCTGGCAGCCGTTCCCGTGGGCACTCCCTACATGGAGCAGGCTACCCCGAGAACCGAAATCCTGCTGGCTCCCTACGAAGCCAAGAACATCTACATGGTACAGTACCACAACGAGGGCACTCAGTGGGCTCCTGAGCATGCTGCAACCATCAACCTGTTCAACGAGTACTTTGGTGGCGGCATGAACGGTATCGTCTTCCAGGAGCTGCGCGAGGCTCGCGGTCTGGCCTATTCGGCAGCCGCCTACTATCGTCAGCCCTACGAGAAAGGACACCCCGAGTATGCCATGACCTACATCATCACCCAGAACGACAAGATGATGGACTGCGTGCGCGAGTTCAACAACATCGTGGGCACCATCCCCCAGAGCGAGGCAGCCTTTGCTCTTGCCAAGGAGTCGCTCATGAAGAAGCTGGCCAGCCGTCGTACCGTTCGCGGTGGCGTCCTGAACAGTTACATCGCCGCCAAGCGCCTGGGTCTCGACTACGACATCAACTCGGTGGTTTACAACGCCCTGCCCAACCTCAAGCTGGCCGACATCGTCAAGTTTGAGCAGCAATCGATGGCCAACAAGCCCTACCGCTACCTCATCCTGGGTGACGAGAAAGAACTCGACATCGAGGGCCTCGAGAAGATCGCCCCCATCCGTCGCCTCACCCTCGAAGAAATCTTTGGCTACTAATCCAAAGGTATTAGGCTTTAGGCATTAGGCTTTAGGTATTAGAATTTAGGCTTTAGGTATTAGAATTTAGTTACAAGCGGCACACCCGCCCAACATCGCAGAGGCGCAAGGTTCCTCCCTTGCGCCTCTACTTTATTCTCAAACCATCTTCAACGATAAAGCAAACGTAAGAAGTACAGTCAGAATTATCATCAATCGTGTCTTATTGATAAATGCAGGTTGCTGGATAGATTTGTATTTATTGTACTTATTGTCTTCCTTTTCCGTTTCGTCTTAGCGTGATGGCAAGAGTGCGGATGCCATACTTCAAGTTGTTTTTTTAAATCCGTGCACTAATGCCATCAGATCTTTCAGATAATTCAGTTGTTTGAATAAGTTGTTTGAAAAAGAATTGGGCGAGTGCAAACGTTTGCATGAATAAATCTGTTGATAAACTGTAAGGTTATGGTGGTTTAAATATATAATAATGAGTAAATTTGAGGCAAAAATATTATCCTCTTAAAATTTACGACAAGATGAAGAACCAAAAGACCTTTTTCAAGTGGATTGTATTGCTGTTGTTGACAGTGATGACGACACAACAGGCGTGGGCCGCGTTTGTGGGGCCGCGCAATGACTTCCGCGACGAGAGTATTTACTTTGTGATGACGACGCGCTTCTACGATGGCGATCCGAGCAACAATGCGCAGTGCTGGGACGGAGCCAACGCCAACCACGGCGACCCGTGCTGGCGTGGCGACTTCAAGGGCCTGATTGACAAACTCGATTACATCAAGGCACTGGGTTTCACGGCTATATGGGTCACACCCATCGTCGAGAACGCCTCGGGTTTGGACTACCACGGCTACCATGCCAGCAACTTTTCGCGCGTCGACCACCGCTACGAGAGCGGTGACACGACCTTCCAGACGCTCATCGACGAGGCTCACGCCCGCGGCATGAAGGTTATCCTGGACATCGTGCTGAACCACACGGGCAACTTTGGCGAGGAACACCTGTGCAAACTCTTCACCCGCGACCGCGAGGCCAACCAGTTCAAGCTGAACGAATGTATGCTGCCCTACACCACCGACTCGGTGGGCGGTCGCCTGCCGACCAACTACCTGGACCTGCCCTCTGGCCAGCAGTATGACGCGCGTCTCAAGCAGATGAAGAATACCGATAACCAGAACCACGACAACCACAACTACTGGCACCACTTCGGCCAGTTCAACTGGGACGACAACACGCGCTGGTGGGCACAGATTGCCGGTGACTGTGTGGATCTGAACACCGAGAATCCCGCCGTGGCCCAATACCTCATCGACTGCTACGGCACATTCATCAAGATGGGCGTGGACGGCTTCCGCATCGACACGGGCGGCCACATCTCCCGCCTGACATTTAATAAGGTGTATGTCCCCGCCTTCATGGAACTGGGCGAGCAGTACAAGAACAAACGTCTCAACCAGGCCGACTTCTTCCTCTACACCGAGGTGTGCGCCCGCTTCCAGGGCAGCGTCACCTACCGCAACCAGCCCGCCCTCTCGCCCTACTTCTACACCTGGGCCGAGAGCAAGAATTACAGCTGGAACTACGATGCGATCTACTGGGACGGTGTCGCCATCTATGAGAGCACCGACCTGAACACGCTGGCCAATATCAGCTCCTGCCAGCAGATGTATGCCGACAACAACAAGGAGACCAGCAGTGCCATGCCTACATCGAGCAACGCCGTACTCAACGGCAACACCTACCACGCGCCCGACGTGAGCCGTGCTTCAGGTCTGAATGTCATCGACTTCCCCGTGCACTACTCTTTCCACAACATCGGCAGCGTGTGGGACCTTGCCATCAACGGCGACAAATACTATAATGACGCCACCTATAACGTGGTCTATGTAGATAGCCATGACTACAGCCCTGGCCCCAACGACAACATCCGCTTCAACGAGGGCACCGCACAGTGGGCCGAGAACCTGAGCTTCATGTTCACCTTCCGCGGCATCCCGTGCCTGTACTACGGCAGCGAGATCGAGTTCAAGGCCGGCAAGACCATCGACCCGGGAGGCAACGGCTCGCTCAAGGACAGCGGCCGCGCCTACTATGGCGGCTACATCAAGGGTAACGTCAACGTCAGTGACTTCGGACAAGCCAGCGGTGCCACCGGCAACCTTGCGGCCACATTATCCAAGCCGCTGGTGAAGCACCTGCAGCGTCTGAACCGCATCCGCCAGGCCGTGCCCGCCCTGCGCAAGGGACAATACAGCACCACGGGCTGCTCTTCCAACGGTGGCTACGCTTTCAAGCGCCGCTATACCGATAGCAACACCGACAGCTATGTGTTGGTCACCATCAACGGACCCGCCACCTTCACGGGTGTGCTCAACGGCACTTATATAGACTGTATCACGGGCGACGTCAAGAACGTGACCAATGGCACCCTGAACACCACATCGTGCAGCGGCAAGGGCAACATGAGAATCTATGTGCTCTCGACAAACCTCACGCCTGCTCCCGGAAAAATCGGCGAGGACGGTCCTTACCTGTACGCCAGCAGTGCCAACGCAGGCACCGTGCTCAGCTATGACGGCACCCAGGAGGAACTGTCGAGCAACGACGGTGAGGGCAACGGCACATCACCCGTCACTCCCGTTGAGGTCTATGAGCCCAGCTGCGAGGAGGATGACATGAGCGTGTTCCTCGAGACCTCGACAAGCGTGAGTAGCGTGACAACATGGATATGGAACAGCAGCAGCAACTTCACTGGTGGCACTTGGCCCGGCCAACGCATGACGCTGATGGGCACCACGACCGACGGCACACGCAAAATCTGGAAATGGATCTATCAGGGCAATAACACGGGCACGCCCACTGGCATCATCTTTGTCACCGACGGACAGCAGACCAGCGACCTGACATTCCGCAACCACGGCTACTACATCGATGGCACGTGGCACCACGAGGTGACCAACTACACCTCGCCCGCCCCCACCCTTTCCATCGACAAGCCCAGCGGCCAGTATCAAGGTAGCGTGACGGTCACCGTCACCGCCAGCGAGAGCAATGCCGTCATCGTCTATACCACCGACGGCTCGACACCCACTGCCAGCAGCCGCCAAGCAACGGGCAGCGTGCGCCTGACGTTCACCGACAACACCGTGTTGACCGCAGGTGTTCTATACGAGGGCAAGGTGCGCAATGTGATACAGCGTGAATACATCTTCCACGGCTTCGTGCCCACTACCGCCACGGTCTATATCAAGGACCCGACCGTTGCGCCCAACAACTGGAGCAGCGTCTATGTATATGCATGGGACGATGATGGCGTTATCAATGACACCTGGCCCGGCGTACGTACCACAGCCACTAAGGTCGTAAAGGGACAACGGTTCTACTACCGCACCTTCAACGTCAATAGCGAGGGTTACACCTTCAATGTCGTGCTCAGCCAGGGCGACAGCGACCATCAGAGTGTTGACGTGACAGGTATTACAGGTGATATCTATCTGGAGATCACCTCGACAACCAACAAATACACCGTTGCCAATATCACCGACCAATACGCCTTCCTGCGGGGCGACGTGAATAATGATGGCGAAGTAAGCATCGGTGATGCGAGTGCCCTAATCGATTTACTGCTAGGTGGGCAGTTTGACGATGACACGTTCAGGCGCGCCGACCTGAACAACGATGGCGAAGTGAGCATCGGAGACGTGAGCGCTCTCATTGATTTGCTGCTGTCATAACACTATTGATTTCAGCTAGTACACTAAACGGAAACAAAAGTGTCCCAAAACGCCACTATGCAAAATAATAATGGTATTTTTAGACTTTTTTAACATCAAAAATGGTTGGCGGTTTGGTGTAAGGCAGTAATTTTGCACCACGTTTTTGGGTAATAATTTTTTTCATAAGGTAAAGATTTAAGAGATTAGTAATTCAGACTCGCTGCGACAGCGAGTCTGTTTTTTATTCCCCCATTTCATCTTACACAATCTCATTATAAATAGCAGTTAAGCATGAAGGTTCTTTAATAAAGCAAATTCGATGAAAATAAAGGCCTGATGATTAACTTATCAGATATGTAGAGACGCAAAATCTTGCGTCTCGGTGTAGGCCACTTGGTAATGCCTATGGATTCAAGATGCAAAATATTGCGTCTCTACACGTCCTCAAATAATTAACTTGCTGAGTTCTAGAACATATTTTATCAAACTCACATTACTTTTTGCGCAGGAGGCGCAGGGCGTTGAGTACGCACAGGAGGGCGACACCCACGTCGGCAAAGACGGCTTCCCACATGTTGGCGATACCAATGACACCCAGGATCATCACCAGCACCTTCACTGCAATGGCAAACGCGATGTTTTGCGTGACGATGCGGCGCGTTCGGCGGCCCAGGGTCACTGCATCGGGCACACGCGAGGGTTGGTCGGTCTGGATGACCACGTCGGCGGTCTCAATCGCCATATCACTGCCCAGTCCACCCATGGCAATACCCACATCGCTCATCGCCAACACGGGGGCGTCGTTGATGCCGTCGCCCACAAAGGCCACCTGGCCTCCGTCATGCCTGATTTTCTCGATATGTCCCACCTTATCCTGCGGCAACAGGTCGCCAAAAGCCTTGCTGATGCCCAACTCGTCGGCTACTCGCTGGACGATGCCCTGCTTGTCGCCCGACAGCATCACCGTCTCGACATCCAGGTGGTTCAAATCGGCAATGGCGCGCATGGCATCTTCCTTGGGCACATCATTCAACACAATGTGCCCCGCATATTTCCCTCCGATGGCCACGACGACCATAGTGCCCACCACATCTTCAATTTCGCGGGGATATTCCACACCCTCATGCTCAAGCAGGCGCGTCGTTCCCACAAGCCACGTCAGGCCGTCAACGATGGCACTCATTCCGTAACCGGCAATATTCTTCAGGTCGCTGACATTCACAGGACCTGGCTCGTGGTAGTCGATAATGGCACGGGCGACTGGATGGGAACTATTCTGTTCGATAGCGGCAACGGTGGCCACTTGCTCGTCGGTCAAACCAACGACCTCGCTCACGGCGAAGTGTCCCGTCGTCAATGTTCCAGTCTTGTCAAACACGACGCTATCCACCGCTGCGATGGCATCCAGGTAATTGCTGCCCTTGAATAGGATGCCGTGGCGTGAAGCGGCACCGATGCCCGCAAAGTAACTCAACGGAATGCTGATGACCAGCGCACAAGGGCAAGAAATCACCAGGAAGACAAGGGCCCTGTGCAGCCATTCCGCGAAATCGTAACTGAAGGCCGGATTAATCATGGAATACACCCACGGCAACGCGACAACCAGCACGGCCAGCGCCACCACAATGGGCGTGTAAATCTTTGCAAAGCGGCGGATAAACAGTTCAGCGGGTGCTTTACGTTCAGTCGCCTCCTCGACCATGTGCAGGATGCGGGATACAGCGCTCTCGCTGGCGGGGCGCAATGCCTGGAGTCGCACAACGCTCTCGCTGGCAATCATTCCTGCTAGCACCTCGTGGCCCTGCTCAATCACGCGAGGCACACTCTCGCCCGTGAGGGCTGCCGTGTCAAAAGCCGCCGCCTCGCCCATGAGCGTCCCATCGATGGGTACACGTTCTCCAGGCTTTACTTCCACGATATCACCCACCTTAACTTCGACAGGGTCTATCGTCTCGTGATTTCCGTTGCGCACGACTGTGGCGTGGTCGGGTCGAAATGCAATCAACGACTTGATGTTTCCACGTGCACGGCTCACGGCCCCATCCTGCAGTGCCTCACCGATGCAATACAGTGCCATCACCGCCACCGCCTCGGGATATTCCCCAATGGCAAAAGCACCGATGCTGGCCACACTCATCAACAGGAATTCATTGAACACCTCGCCCTCACGCGCCTCTTCTATAGCCTCCTGCAGCACACCCAGGCCCGTGGGCAGCCACGCGATGGCATACCATGCGAGCCTCACCCAACCGTTTTGGAACCACTGCACGTCCATTGCTGTCATGATGATGCCCGCAATGAGCAATGCCAATGATAATGCGGGTTTCCACCACTTCATTTCTTCTTCCTCGTCATGCTCGTGAACATGTTCGAGTTCGTCGTGTTCATGCGTATGTGCCATTGTCTTTGCCTCCAGTTTTTATTATTCTGGCGGCAAAGTTACAGACAATTCCATGCAACCCGGTTGCAAACTTAATAAAGGAGGCGGGCGATGCGGGCAGAACCACGTTTGCCGGCAGCGATGCGGGAGAACAGGTGACGCGTCACGGGTGCGACAAGCCAGCGCCAATGCAGATTGTTGCCGTAGCTCTCTTGCAGTTTCTGGTAAGCCTCGCGGCACAGGGGTTTAGCCAACTCGGGGCAGTCCTCGCGCTGATACTGGGCGGCAAGCACCAGACGGCGGTATTCCAATAAGCGTTCAAAACGGCGCTTGTGGTGTTGCTTGAGCCTTGAACACCGCACCTCGTTTATCATGATATCGATAACATACTCCCACTGACCCTGACGGCTATGGAACTCGGTGCCGGTAATCGAATCGGCTCCGTTATGGTTGATGATGACATGCGACAGACCTCCCATGAACGCCACCCGTGGATTGGCCAATAGCAGCCTCAGACCCAGTTCCCAGTCGTTCCAACCAGGCAGGTTGATGTTCCAGCCGTCGGTCGAGGCAAAAAACTCGCGCCTGACGGCATATCGCTGAGTGGCGAGTTGGCCATGGAGGATGTGATTAGCAAACAGGTCGCGCTTGTGGAACGGAGCGGGCCGTTGACTGCCGTCGGGGAACACCAGTGTGGATTTTGCGCTGATCAGGTCGATTTCACGCCCTTTTTCTTGCGCCTCAGTGATGATGTTCACGTAGGACTCCACCAAGTCCTGCTCCATCAGGTCATCGCTGTCAAAGAACAGCACCCACTCGCCGGTAGCACTCTCAAAGCCGCGGTTGCGGGCTGCTCCTGCCGTATGGTGGCTCTCACTGGTCACGACCACCTTAAAGTCCTCGCTGTCATAATCCTGCTTGAATCGCTCCAGCACTTGCAACGAATGGTCGGCACTGTCGTTGTCCACCAGTACCACCTGCAACGGGCGGTAGGTCTGTGCCAGCACAGTCTGCAGGGTGGTGGGCACCACTGCAGCGCGGTTATAAACGGGGATGATGATTGACACTTCCATCATGGGCGTTTCTGTTCTTGATTAATCGGGGTAAAGGTACTGCTATATTTGATAAAATGCAAAAAATGTCCTAATTTTAAATAAATTCGGCTGCGTCTTAACAAAACTCAAATAAATTTGGTTCTGTCTTCGACTTGCACTAATTTTGGATAAATTAGGCTGCGTCTCAACAAAACCCAAATAAATTTGGTTCTGTCTTCGACTTGCACTAATTTTGGATAAATTAGGCTGCGTCTTAACAAAACTCAAATAAATTTGGTTCTGTCTTCGACTTGCACTAATTTTGTCCCCGCAATGAAGATATTATTCGCTGGTGACGCCAGCAACATGCATAACTGCCTCGCCCAGCAACTACGGCAAATGGGACACGAGGCAACGGTGGCATCCGACGGTTCCCGCTGGATGGACACCCATCGTGACATCGACCTTAAACGCCGCCCAGGCAAATTGGGCGCTCTACGTTACCTGATGGACATCAGACGAGCACTGCCCCAAATGACGGGCTATGACATCGTCGAGATCGCTTCGCCCATATTCCTGCGGCTTAAACCCCACCGTGTCGCCAAGGTCTTTGACTATCTCAAGGCCCACAACACGCGCATGGTACTCTCGGCAATGGCTACCGACAGGGTTTACTACGACGCCTGCCATGACGGCCACACATTCCGCTACAGTGACTATATGCTGGGCGACCAGCCTTCACCCTACGTCGGTTCAGGAGAATACATTGCCCAGCAGCAGGACAACTGGAAACAGCCCTTCATGCGTGAGCACAGCGACCACATCCTGGCGGGCATCGATGGGGCGGTAGCTTGCCTCTACGAATACTATACCGCCTATAAGCCTGTGCTGGGCGACCGCGTGGCATACGCGGGTATTCCCATCGACATCGAAGCGCTGGAATTCCGCCAGCTGGAGCAAGCGCCCGACAAAGTGCGCCTGTTTATTGGCATCCAACGAGACCGCCACGTCATCAAGGGAACTGATCGCCTGCTGGCTGCAATGAAGCGTGTCCACGACCGTTATCCCGGCATCACCGAGCTCGAAGTGGTGGAAAATCTGCCCTACGACGAATACACCCGCCGCATGCGCGATTCCCATGTCATCCTGGACCAGCTATACAGTTACACCCCAGGCACCAATGCGCTTATCGCCATGGCTCAGGGACTGGTCGCTGTTTCGGGTGCCGAGCCCGAGTATTATGAATTGATTGGGGAAACCTATAACATGCCCATCGTCAATGTATCGCCGATGGTCGAGGGAGATATTGACCATAAGTTGGCATGGCTGGTCGAGCACCGTGATCAGTTGCCCCAGATGTCACGAGCCAGCCGCGCGTTTGTCGAGAAACACAATGCAGCCCCTGTCGTGGCGCAGCGTTACCTCGACTTCTGGAATACCTTGCTTTAGAACTTATTACTTACTATTCATAAAAGGTTGGGACCTTCACTGGTCCCAACCTTTTCATTATGAAAAAAAACTTTATTGGCAGTCTGCCTGCCCAAAAAGGCAAGAGACTTTTTTCTTTTATCGATTCCTTGACCTCAGTCGGGAACTTCCGGCAATGAGCGGTTAGAAATAGCGTGCGACGGCAGCTTTAAGCTTTGTGGGGTCCTCCACGCGCTCAACAATCTCGCTGTTCTTGATGATGAAGGTCGTGGGAATGCCTGTGACATTATATGTGCCCACATTCTGGGAATTGATGCTACCCGGGTCAAAGACGGTAATCCAGGGCAGGTTCTGCGCTGCTTGACGCCATGCCACATTGTCCTGGTCAAGACTCACCTGATAGATGGCAAGGCCCTTGGCATGGTAGCCCTGATAGATGTCGTTGAGCAGTTTATTGAGTTGGGGCGCGATATCAGTCGTGTAGGCGGTGAAGTCGAGCAGCACGACACGGTTCTCGGCAGCCACCTTAGCGAGGCTGTACTCCTTGCCGTGATAGTCCTGCAACTTGATGTCGATGAGCGAAGCCACGTCAGCATACACCGTGTCGTTGGCAGCCATGTTGGCGCGACGACGGCGCTGGCCGTCGAGAAGCACATTCACGAGATAGTCGGTGCGCGGGTCGTTGGGCCTAAACGAGTTGAAAGCGTTGGCAACAGCGCCAATAAAGCGCAAGTCGCTATCGTTCATCGGGTCAAACAGAGGCTGACCGTCAATATACTTGTTGATGGTATAGTAGGCCACAATACCGCTGGGATCGGCAGCGATTTGACGAGCCAACTGATCCTTCCACGCCTGGCGCTCTGCCTCAGTACCTTTGCCGCCAGCAAACTGCATGGCCTCCTTGTCAATCTTCATGACCTGCTCGGCGTGCTCACTTCCGCTGATGGTATAATCGGTAGCAAAATTGGGCAACTTGGCTTTGATGGTCAAGTGGTCCAGGCTGTCGATGGGGAAGCAGATGGTCTGCCCGCCCAGCCTCAGTTGATAGATATTGGGAACCTCGGGAGCCGGTGCGCTCACGCTGAACTTGCCGTCACTACCCACCTTGACGCTGTCAACAATAAACCACTCACCATTGCTGGACTGCTCCAGGACGAGTGTAGTGGTATCGCTGGCGCCATCAATAGTACCGTCGATATGGAACTTATTGCCATTACAAGCTGTCAGTGTTAGCATGGCAGCAATGATGTAAGCTATCTTCTTCATAGTTAGGATTGTCGATAATATTTGTAATAAAAAACGTGCGAAATTACACTTTTTTCACCACACCGCCAAACGGTAGCCCAAAAAACGCTCCCCGCCGCCCTATCTCTCACCTAGCCAAACAGAGTATTACCTTGTATTTAATCGACTTTTCATTACTCCTTCCCGGGACAAGAAAACCAAGAAAAAGAACGCAAATGCGTTTCAGCTATTAAAACATTTAGTACTTTTGCAGCCGAATTAGAAGATGTGATTTCCAATTATAAACTGTGTTATGAAGTGTATTTTTACGTTTGCCGCTACTGCGCTCATGATGCTATCGGCGCAAGCAGTATCTTTGAATGATAGTAAGTATTACAATGTTAGCGTTCCCCAACCCGATTTAGTTTACCACACGGCCGCCCCCGGCATGATGATTATGCCCCGAAGCGACGTGGATCAGATGGTAATGGCCTATGACGTTTCATTTATCCCCCGTGAGGGTCAAGTCATGGCTAGGTGGGGAAAACTCGATGAAAATGGTGAAGGTGCAGGTTTATGGACAAAATGGCGTGATTGTAATGATGTCATCTCGTTCACCACACCTGGCAGATATGTGATTGAGACACATGCCGAGGCCCCTGGTAAGGAGAACAGTTCCACCTTGAAGGCAACCTTCAAGGTCGATTATCTGGGCATGACGTCTTCACTTGGCATCACCTTGACGCCTGTTGAACAACGCGGTTACTACGTTTCGTTGACCACACCCTTCAGCTATGATATCTACTACCGCTGGAGGTTTTTTGAAGATGATCGATGGGGCAAGTGGCATCTCTATACCGCAGCCCTTCCCTTTACCGAGGCAAGCAATTACGTCCTTGAGGCCGATTGTGAAGGCGATGCTCTGAGCGTTTATATTGAGGTACCTAGCGTTGATTACTTCAAGACTGGTGACGTGAACCACAACGGCACCGTGGACATCGAGGATCTGTCAGCGCTCATCGACATGCTGCAGAACAAATTACTACTCATTGGCACGGGAGATGTGAATAAGGATGGCACAGTGAACATACAAGACGCAACAGCACTCATCGACATGCTCCTGAGAGGATATTGACCCTATCGTTACACATACGACCCTGAGGAGGAAAGATTAATCGGGACCTTACCTGGTGTGGCAAGGTCCCGATTAGTTTTGTTAACGCTGCGTCAGAATTAGCGCCTAAGACTTTGATCGGTTTTGCGGTCGAGAACCTTTACCGACCAAATGTTGAGACATGAATATGACACAGCTTCATTTCTGTCATTTACTTCAGACCGCGGTTACGCAGCAGGGCATCAACGGTGGGAGCCTGGCCACGGTAGTTCTTGTAAAGCTCCATGGGATCCACGGTGTCACCTGACTCAAGAAGGGTGCGGAAGGCATCAGCAGTGGCCTTGTCAAAGCAGCCAGCCTTCTCGAAGGGCAGATAACCGTCGGCCTCGAGCACCTGAGCCCACAGGTAGGTGTAGTAACCGCAAGCGTATTCATCACTAGCGAAGACATGCTTGAAGTAGGGGCTGCGATAGCGGAACTCGACGAGGGCAGGCATGTTGAGCTGATTCTTCACATCCTGCTCAAAGGCCTTGACATCAATGGTCTTGGTCTCTTCAGGTGTCCATGCCTTCTTGTGCCAATACATGTCCATCAGGGCTGCACCCACCAGCTCGGTAGTCATGAAGCCCATGTTGAACTGTGCACTCTCGTTGAGCTTCTGCACGAGGCTGTCGGGAATCACTTCACCAGTCTTGTAGTGATGGGCGTAGTTCTTCAGCACCTCAGGTTCAAATGCCCAGTGCTCGTTGATCTGTGAGGGCATCTCAACGATGTCACGGTCGGTATTGGTACCAGCAAGACCACGATAAGACACGCGGGTCAGCATGCCGTGGAGGGCATGACCGAACTCGTGGAAGACCGTCTGCACATCGTCCCAGGTGAGCAACGAGGGGGTGTCGCCCGAGGGACGTGCCATATTACCCACATTATAGATAATGGGGCGGATGTTCTTGCCACCGTAGTTATAAGCCTCCAGCATGGCGTTCATCCATGCGCCGGGAGCCTTGACAGGACGAGGCAGGTAGTCGGTCATGAAGACGGCGAGATGCTTGCCCTCGGCATCCTTCACGTCATAGACCTTAACCTCGGGGTTGTACTTGGGAGCATCAGGCATCTCCTCGAATGTGATGCCGTAGAGTTTGTTAGCGGCATAGAAGATACCATTCTTAACCACGCTGTCGAGAGGGAAATAGGGACGTACATCGTCCTCGCTGAAGTTGAATCTCTCCTTCTTCACCTTCTCGGCATAGTAGTAATAGTCACAAGCCTCAATCTTGGCGGTGTCACCGTGCTCTGAAGCATACTTCTGCATATCGGCAACTTCCTCTTCCACCTTCTTAATAGCGGGGCGCCAGAGTTGCATGAGCAGGTCCTCAGCAGCCTTAGGAGTTTTGGCCATATAGGGGTCGGTAGCATAGTCAGCAAAAGTATTGAAGCCAAGCAGGTTTGCCTTCTGCTGGCGCAGGGCGAGAATGTTGCGGATGTTCTCGCTGTTGTCAAACTCGTCACCGTGGCTAGCAGTGGTGGTGTAGGTCTCGTACATTTTGCGGCGCAGGTCACGGCTATCGGCGTAGGTCAGCACGGGAAGGCGGGTAGCGGCAATGGCATTGAACGCCCACTGACCCTTCTTGCCCTTGTCGGCGGCAAGCTTGGCAGCATTATCGATAATGTCCTGAGACAGACCCTTCAGTTCTTCCTCGTTGTCCACATAGAAGATGCACTCGCTCAGGTCATGCTGGATGTTGTTGCCAAACTTGAGCTGGAATTTACCCAATTTTTGGTTGATCTCCTTGAGGGTGTCCTTCTGAGCGGCAGTCAAGAGGGCGCCATTGCGCACGAACCTCTTGTAATACTTCTCGGTAAGACGCTTCTGGATGGGATCCAGACCCAGCTTGTCGGCGTTTTCATAGACGGCCTTCACCTTTGCAAACAGGCTGTCGTTCATGTACATGGCATCGCCTTGAGCAGTCAACTTGGGCATCAAGGTCTCGCTGAGCTTCTGCATCTCAGGGGTATTGTCGCTCTCGCTCAAGGCATACAACACGCCAGATACCTTGCTCAGGATTTCGCCGCTGTTATCCAGTGCCAGGATAGTGTTCTCGAAGTTAGGCTCAGCCGTGTTCTTGATGATGGAATCAATCTCGGCATTCTGCTGCTCGATACCTGCAGTAACAGCGGGCTCGTAGTCAGCATAAGTGATCTTGTCAAACGGCGGAATGCCGTACTCGTTCTCATACTCCGACATAAACGGATTGTTCTCGGTTGATTTCTTGTCACTGCAGCTCACCAGCACGAGTGCTGCGAGTGCGAGGACGGTGAATAAAACTTTCTTCATGTCACTTCATTAATTAAAAAATTGATATTACTTGTTTTTTTTGGTTGTATTGTCAATATCGAAGGTTACCAGCAAGGGATAGTGGTCGCTGGACCCGCCCATAAGACGGTCGGCATGAAGCGCGCGCAGGTCTCCACGATAGAACACATGGTCAATCCTGTAACGCAAACCATGACGATTATAGGTATAGGCATATCCTCGACCAGAATCGCTCCATGCGTCGTGCAAATCATGCCCATGCAACACTCGATAAACATGCGAGGTGGGCACGTCATTCATGTCACCACACACGATGAGGTTGGCAGGCGAGGCATCCAGCTGAGCGCGCACAGCCGCTGCATTTTCACTACGCAATACGAACGAACGGCGCATCCTTTCCAGCGGCGATGGCTTGATCTCGGGCGAAATGCGCACATTCATCCCCTTGCCGAAACTCAAATGATAGGACTGGAATCTGAAGTCCACAATGCGCAGCTGTTTGTCTCGAGGCAGTTGCAGGTCATAGGCACGCGCCAGATAGGAGTACTGGTCACGGTTAAATCCCAGCACCGAGCGCGAATACTCCGGTTCGCACAGGGCGACTGTCGTAAACGGGAATTTGGACATCAAACTCAAACCCTCGTTGCTGTAATAGATGAAGGGAAACTTTGTCTCAATCTCTTTGATAAAAGGCTTCAAAGAGGGGAGGTCTTTCCATTCGATCCCGTTAGCACTTGCCTCTTGCATGACGACCACATCGGGATTAGCATCCAGTATCAGCCGCATCGTCTCCGAGGGCTGTTCCTTCAATGTGGGCTCATTGTAATTGAAGGCAAGGACATTATAGGTCATGACCTTGAGCATTAACGTTGTATCGGCAGGCACCGGCAAAGCGTTCTCCGATGTGTTCATCGGCGTGAACACCTTGATGATGGGCAATGAAATGATCAACGATACCAGTATGATGGGAACAGACAGCCATCGGCGCCAGATCAGCCCAATTACCAGCAGCAGTATGACGATCATCAATAACGGCATGAACGACAATGTCATGAATGGAGCCAACAAAAACGACTTGGGATCCAATAAACCTGAATAGGCACAACAAATCATCAACACGCAAGCAATGATGCAAATCACCTCAAAAGTGCGGTTGACCTTTTTACGTCTTCGGTATCCGTTATGTGTTATACTATGTCGTCGAAATAACATAATATCAAATAATTATAATTAATGTGTGTGTTGTCTTGAAACTTTAAACAGTTTGTCCCTCTCCTCGTCGGTCAAGGCATCGTAACCCGCCTTCTTGATCTTGCCCAAAATCACATCCAACTCCTCCTCGCTGACCGTATCTGTGGGGCGGTTAGGTCGAGATGATTGGGACGGTTCCTGCCGTTGAGTGGTTGCACGGGAAGGCTTCTTGAACTTGGGCAAATGCCATGACCGGCCATTGAACAGGCCCACGATGCCATCGATTGCAGCATTGAGCGGACGGGTGATGTCACGTCCGCGCTTGATGCGCAGGGCGAACCAGGCACCGACAATGGCGCCTCCAATGTGCGCGATATTGCCGCCCACATTATTGCCTTCCATACTCAACAGCGAGATGAGTACTGTGACAATGGCTATCCACTTGATGGACACTTCTCCCAGAAACAGCAGACCTATCTTGTAATCAGGGACATAGACCGCAGTTGCCACCACAATGGCAACGACCGATGCCGAGGCCCCCATCAAATAAAAAACTACCGGCTGGCTGGTGAAATAGGGCAACAGGTTAGTAGCGAGCAGATAGAGCAGGGCTCCACCCCATCCGCCCAACAGGTATAATCCCGTCAAGTGCTTAGCCGAGAAGAATTCCATGAAAATGCGTCCCAGCCAGTATAGCCACAGCATGTTGAACAGGATGTGCAGCAAGCCATAGTGGACAAACATATAGGTCACCAGGGTCCAGGGCCGCTTCAGCAGCAGCCACAGGTCGCTGGGCAGTTCCACCCATTGCAGCACTTCGTCGCCTGTCGTGTTCATCAAGAATGCTCCTATTGCCACAATGTGCAATAGCAAGAAGATGCCGATGTTGATGAAGATGATCCTCAACAACATCGACCCCTGTAGGTAACTGCGCTTGATTTCGTCAATAAAGGCCATTGCCACGTGATAGCGTGCCGTTATGTTTCCAGTAGAGTATCATGATGATACCCGCAATCATGCCGCCCAGGTGAGCAAAGTGCGCCACACCACTCATCGTGTGAGAAACTCCGAAGAACAACTCAATGGCGCCATATCCGAGCACAAGCCACTTGGCCTTGATAGGAAACGGGAAAGGTATGATGTACATGGGCATATTGGGGAAAAACATAGCAAATGCCAGCAAGATGCCGAACACTGCCCCCGATGCGCCCACCGTCACAAGCAGATTAAAGAATTCGGTCTCGGGATAACCAGGATATTCCGCACTGATGGTGTTAAACATATCTTGCCATGAGAATTGCCATACGAGTTCTTGAACGAGTGCCGCTCCCAATCCGCAGGAAATATAGTAGAACAGGTAGCGTTTAGAGCCCAGCACCTTCTCAATCAGACTACCGAACATCCACAATGAAAACATGTTCAAAAACAGGTGGACAAATCCCCCATGCATGAACATATAGGTGAAAAACTGAGCGGGGTTAAAATCGCTCCCTTTCCAGAAGTGAAGTCCCAACCATCTGTAAAGGTCAATAACACCCGTTTGCTCAAACACAAATGTCGCCAGCCATACAATCAAATTGATGATAAGCAGGTGCTTAGTCACCGGCATGATTGATGACCACATTGATCGATTATTATATTGCATTTTCTATAATAGCTTTATCTCTTGAATTACCGCACAAAAATATAGAAAAAGTCCCTATCTATAGCTTTTTTAATGATAAAAAACCCAAAAATCGCTATTTTTCGAGAAAAAAACACATTTTTTTAGCCAATTATTTTGCTGAAATCGTTGTTATACTTATATTTGCGCAAACAAAACAACAATTATTTTATTCACATAACTAATTTTTTTAAAAAACTTACACTATGAACAAGACTGAATTAGTACAAGCAATTGCTGAAAAAGCCAATCTTACCAAGGTTCAGGCTAAGGCCGCTCTCGAGGCTTCGCTCGAGGCTATGGGTGAGACCCTGAAGAAGGGTGACAAGGTCGTTCTCATCGGCTTTGGTACCTTCCAGGTAATCAAGAAGGATGCTCGCAAGGGTATCAACCCCGCTACTAAAGAGGCCATTGATATTCCCGCAAAGAAGGTCGTTAAATTTAAAGCTGGCGCAGAGCTCGCTGAGATGGTTGACAAGAAATAATATCATTGCTTGTACCTGATTAGTTTACGCCTGCCGCATCTCCTCAACGGAAATGCGGCAGGTTGTTTTATATCCAGTCTGTTCTTTTCAACTTCCAAAATTGGGTGAGAAATTGAAAAAACGTAGAAATCACAATGTAATCTTCAAATATTTGATTATTTTTGTAGGTTGATTTCATGAACCCTCGCGACAAGAAATAAAACCAGTATATACTAACAACCAAAAAAGTAAAGGCTTATGAACAAAACATTTACCCACCAGACATGGGTGCGCCGCCTGATGGCGGCATTGGGATGCATTGCCATGGTGACTGCCGTTCAGGCGGCCAACATCACCGTTGACGGCATCAACTACACGACGGCCTCGGGCAACAAGGCAACTGTTGCCAAGTACACCATTATCAAGGAAACGGCCACAACGTCTGCCGACACGCTGTTCTACACCGGCGACATCGTTATTCCCGAGAAAATCTCTTACGAGGGAACGGAATACACGGTTGTCGGAACGGCGGCTAACGCTTTTGTGGACTGCAAGAATCTGACTTCGCTGTCACTCCCCGCCACCTGCGTGACTATTGGGCGTAACTGCTTCAAGGGCTGCTCGTCGCTGACGGCCAGCCCCATCCCCATGACGGCAACGAGTGTGGGTAGCGGTGTCTTCAACGGTTGCACCTCTCTGCAAGAGGTGACAATCGTTCCCGGATGGGCAAAGCCCGTGAGCGAGGAATTTGCCAACTGCCCCAACCTCAAGCGCCTGATTATTGCCGAGGGTAACGCTCCCGTGGTAATGAAAATCAATGCCTTCGGTGCCAATGCCGAAGCCCGCACTGCGATCAACAGCATCGAGTACATCTATATGGGCCGCAATGTTGACGCCAGCGCTTACTTGAACAATGAGCAACCCTTCCACAACATGGGTAAATTGAATACCCTTGTCATCGGGGGCGAGACCACGACAATCCAGAACACCACGTTCCAGGGTTGTACCGCATTGACCTCTGTGACATTTGAGGAAGGTAACAAGGTATCGGCCATCGGCTCGAGCGCCTTTGCCAGCTGCACCTCTTTGGCCAGCATCGATATCCCTGCTGCCGTGACTGTCATTGAGCAGAGCGCTTTCAATGGCTGCCGCAACCTCAGCAGCGTCACCATGGGTGATGGTGTAACAAGCATCGGCATCACCTCGTTCTATAACACGGCAATCACTTCGATTACTCTCCCCAGTGCCTTGACCACCATCGGTCAAAGCGCTTTTGAGAACAGCAAGCTGACAGGCGACATCGTTCTGCCCGACGCCTTGACTGCCGTTGGCACCCAGGCCTTTGCAGGCACTCAGATTACGGGCATCAGCATCCCCGCTGGCGTGACGAGCATCGGACAGGGCGCATTCGCTCCCATCCCCACCCTCGCCAACATCACCCTCGCCGAGGGTAATCCGAGTTTCAGGCTGGACAACGGTGTGCTGCTCAATACCGCCGGCACACGTCTGCTGGTCACTGCCCACGAGGGCAATATCGGCACCACCTACACCAACACTACCGTCACCAGCATCGACAATTATGGTTTGGCTTACGCTCCGTTTACCAGCATTGACCTGCCCGCGTTGAAGACCATTGGCAACTATGGTTTTGCTTACAGCGACATCGAGGCCTACACGCTGGACAAGGACGTGACGGTTGGCCAGAACGTGTTTGCTGGCTCGGCGCTGAAGACCATTGTCATCGGTGAAGGCCGCAACGAGATTCCTCAAGGCTTGTGCGCTTATTGCCAGCAGCTCACCAGCGTGACGCTGCCCAGCAGCACCACTAACATGATGCGCAACTGCTTCGAGGGCTGCTCTGCTCTTGAGTTCATGGAAATCCCCGCCAATGTTAACTACATGGAGCCCGGCTCCGTTCCTGCCACCATCAGGGAGTTGCGCGTGCTCAACGTGAACACTCCCGCTCTTGCCGCTGGCGTATTCAACGAGACCCAGGGCGACGTCATCTGCAAGGTGGCTCCTGAGTCGGTTAACGCGTTCAAGAGCGCCAACCAATGGCGTTACCTCAACATCGTTGCCGATGCCACCATCTCCGGCGAAGGCTCGACGCTGGGTTGCCCCACGGGCTTGTACTTCGCCACCACAAGCGGTGACCTGATGTACAAGGACGAGAACGGCAACATCGTGAACACCAACTTCAACGCCGGTGAGCACGCCTTCACGCTGCAAAGCTACAAGAACCGCGTTTATGTTGCTGTTGCAGGTCATAACTTCACCTATCAGGATCCCGCCCAACCACTGGGCGACGGTGAGCTGTTCTACGTGAACAACACCAACGGTATCTTCTACCGTGTGACCGTGTTGAATAATGTGGGCTACGCTCCCAGCGAAGACCCGTTCACCATGTTCATCGACAAGAACGAGAACAAAATCTACATCAGCGACCGTAACGTGGGTATCCATGAACTGAATGCCGATACCACGGGTCTGTACGGTTCACAGCCCTTCCTGCTGCAGAACCAGTGGCTGCCCTACTACAACGACGAAATCAGCTGGGGCTCCATCACTGGTGGCTTCACCCAGGACAAGCATGGCATCTTCTGGATGAGCAAGAAGTTCAACGGCGTGTGCCTGTTGCGCTTCAAGAAGGGTGACATCTACCCCGATGGAGGACAGGGTCACACCAAGCACTACAATGCCCTGTTCAAGGACGCCATCATCAAGACCTTCTACCTCGACGAGGAGAACGGCTACCTGTACATGCAAGTGCAGACCGACCCCTACGGCTGTGTTCCCGGCATTTATCGCATCGCATTGAGCAAGATTGAGAATCTGGAGACTGGCGCTGATGTTGAGGGCAATGAAGGCCTGCGCATCGCCGACTGTGAACTGATCGACGATTCTCCCATCAAGGTCGAGGGTGCTGAGGACAGCGGTGAGATTGCCAATGTTGCCCAGATCAACAGTGATGGCGAGTATATCTACTGGAGCTATATCGCTCCCGCCAGCGACGCCAATGCGATCCGCAAGAGTGTGCCCCTGGATGTCAACAATCCCCTGCACCACAGCGGTATCAAGCGTTTGCCCGCCAAGGCCAACGCTGATGGCACCATGCCCACCACCGTATCGTTTGCCGTTGAGGGCGTTGAGGCCTATGGCGTCTGCGGCGCTATCTTCACCAATCCCGATGTTCCCGAGCCCGGTCCCAAGGGCGACGTGAATGGTGACGGTGAAATCAGCATTGCCGATATCAATGCACTGATTGACCTCATCTTGACCGACGGTATGAACGATGCAGCCGACGTGAACGAGGACGGCGAAATCAACATCGCCGACATCAATGCACTGATCGACCTCATCCTCGCCAACTAAAATCCACGACGAGTAACAAACCACCCATAACAATTAAGCGCAGGCGAATGTCGCCTGCGCTTTTTCAATCACATCCATAGCTCCCCTTTAAAAATCTTTAGGATGTCCGGTAAGTAGCCCCGTTAGGGGCGACCAGATCATAGGCAGGGGTGGAGCGAGGCGAAGCTGAGCGCAGCCCCTGCATTAGAACACATCACCTTTTCAAGCCCCATCGGGGCGGCAGAAAGTCTTTAATGCACATCTAGACACAAATATTTAGAATCATCGAAGATGTAAGCGGTTCGAAGAACCGATTTCAAATGGAAAGACCATGCAAGAACCTCGCAGAAGCTTGCAGGCCGAAGGTCTGCACAAGGCCAGCAGGCCTTGACTTGTGGTAACACCACGGCGCGAGGGCCGTAGGTCCTCGTGGCGTGGTGACAGTGACCTTATCTAGCTCGGGCCCCGAAGGGGGCCACTTACCGAAGCATGCACTCCATGAAAACTCCTCCTGATTCACCTCGCACATATAGGTGAGGTAGGGGTATAAAAAATGGATTAACCATTCTATTATCCAACAGTATAGTTAATCCGAAACTCTTTGATAAATCAAAATGATTTTTCCCTTTATGCACCGCAAAGATAATATCATTTTTTCAAATACAAAACAAATTATCTTTTTTTTTTCAAAAAATGCGTTTTTCACTGACAACGGCTATTACACTCCTTTGCCAGAAAGTAAGCCATCATGTTGGCAAAAAGCATCCACATGACAGAATTTACTGGCATTATGATGCCTTCACCCTGCTTTTGCCATATATTTTGTCCACCACCAGAGCGATAGCGCCGTCACCTGTCACATTGCATGCGGTGCCAAAACTATCCATGGTAATGTATAGTGCAATCATCACGGCTTGCTGCTCGGCAGTAAAGCCCAGGATGGACTGCAACACGCCCAGCGCCGCCATGATGGCACCACCAGGCACACCGGGAGCCGCCACCATCATCACGCCCAGCATGAGGATGAATCCTGTGAAATGAGCTAAATCTATCGCACCGCCCTGCATAATGAGCAGAGCCACGGCACATGCGGTGATCTTCATGGCACTGCCCGAGAGATGTATCGTAGCACACAGGGGTACCACAAAGCCAGCGATGCCGTCACTCACGCCGTTTTTCTTGGCCTGCTTGAGCGTCACGGGTATCGTCGCTGCCGAGGACGAGGTGCCCAGTGCGGTGAAGTAAGCTGGCAGCATATTATAAAGCGCCCTGAAGGGGTTGCGTCCCGTCAGACCACCCGCAATGCAGTATTGCAGCACGAGCAGGAAAATGTGCATCACGAAGATGACGCCAATAATGGCGACAAACACGCTGATGATGCGTAATGCCTGCCCCGAAAAGGACATGTTCAGGAAGATGGAAAAGATGTAGAGGGGCAATACGGGGATGAGCGCCACCTCGATGGTTTTAGCGATGATGTCACGAAACTCGTCAAAGCCTTTTTTCAGCGTCGGGGATTCAAAGAATGAAATGCCCAAGCCCATGACAAAGGCTGCTATCAAGGCACTCATCACGTCGAGTAGCGGTGGAATCTCAATTGTAAAGTAAGGTGCCAACTCATCGGCAGTGGCTACAGCCTGGGCGGCCTGGCTACGATCGATAAGCGATGGGAAAACGCCCGTACTGACGAAATAGCTCAAGTAACCCGAAAAGACGGTGTCGCCATATGCAATGAGCGCTGTGATCAACAGCAGCTTGCCTGCCCCCTTGCCGATGTCGGCAATCGCGGGAGTCACCAGTCCCACAATGATGAGCGGAATCAGGAACGACAGGAAGTGACTGAACACACTATTGAATGTGACAAAGCACCTCACAGCCCACTCAGGGAAGAAGAGCCCACACAACACGCCCAGGATGATGGCGATAATAATACGCGGCAACAAGCCAATTTTGGACAGTTTCATCTGATTTGCGATAATTTTTGGCAAAGGTAATATTTTTTAGCGTATATTTGCGTTTTATATCTATCGGCTATGACAGAAATATTGAAATATGACAAATCTATGCAGGCTCAATGGGACGAGTTTGCACGCCAGAGCCGCAACGGCACCTTCCTGCATCAGCGAGGCTATATGGACTATCACAGCGACCGCTTCGAGGATTGTTCTCTCATCGCGATGCGCGATGGCAAACCCTGTGCCATGCTGCCCGCCTGCATCCAGAGCGACACCTTGTGGTCCCACCGTGGCCTCACCTACGGCGGCTGGCTGGTTCCGTTCAAGCATTTTGATGCCACTGTCATGGTCGAAGTGATGGATGCCGCCATCGAGTGGATGCGTGGCAACGGCATACGTCGATTGGTTTACAAGCCCGTACCGCATATCTACCACCGCTACCCCTGCGAGGAAGACCTGTATGCCTTGTTCAGGCATCACGCCTCACTCATCGAGACCAACATTTCGACCACCATCGACCTCACGTGCCCCCTGCCGCTGGACCGCGGCAACAAGAGCGGCGCCAATGCGGCACGCAAGGCGGGCATTATGGTGGGACCCAGCGAGGATTGGCAGGGTTACTGGCAACTGCTCTCGTCGTTGCTTGACGAGCGCTATGACACCCGCCCCGTCCACTCGCTCGACGAAATGCTGCTGCTGCAAGGGCGTTTCCCCGATAACATCCGCCTCTACACCGCCACCCTCGATGGCGAACTGTTGGCAGGCGTGGTGATGTATCTGTCCGCACCTGTGGCGCACTGCCAATATATCGGTGCCTCGCCCCGCGGCAAGGACAGCAAGGCATTGACACTGCTGTTTCAACACCTGATTGAGGAAAGTACGAGAATGGGGTTCCGCTACTTTGACTTCGGCATCTCCAACGAGGACCACGGCCGTTACCTCAACGAGGGCCTAGTGCGGCAGAAGTTCCGCCTGGGCGGCAGGGGTATTGTTTATAACACGTTTGAAATACACATATAATATTATTAAATGTCTAAAGGACAAGGCAACATATCCCGCATGGCGATGAAAGCGATGGGCCTCTTTGGTGGTGTCCAGGTGATGGGCATCCTGTGCTCCATCATTCGCACCAAGCTGGTTGCCTTGTGGATCGGTCCGGTCGGCATTGGCCTGTTCGGCTTGTTCAACAACGCCCTGGAAATGATCGCTACCGGAACTAATCTGGGCATCCGTTCCAGCAGTGTGCGCGACATCTCGCAGGCCCTTGAAAAACGTGACCCCAGCCTCGTGGCACGCATGGTGACCGTGGTGCGCAAGTGGTCGTTATGGCTGGGACTTGCGGGTGCCCTGCTCACGCTGGCTGCAGCTCCGCTGTTGAGCGAACTGACCTTTGGTGACTCAACCCACATCTGGGGCTTTGTGGCCTTGAGCATTGCGGTGCTGCTGCAGGCGTTGACCAATGGTGAGTATGCCGTGCTGCAAGGCACTGCACGCCTGAAGCGGTTGGCCAGCGTCACCCTGTGGGGCACGATTGTCGGGCTGGCCGTATCGGTTCCCCTGTTTTACCTGTTGCGAGAACGCAGCATCCTGCCCTCAATCATCTCCTACGCCTTGGCTTTGGCAATTTTTGCCTGGCTGTTCCGCAACCGCGACTACCCCACCGCTGCCGTGACGCGCCGCGAGACCTTCGACATGGGCAAGGGTTTCGTCAGGCTGGGTATCTACATGACTCTAGGCAACTTTGCGACTATCCTGGCCAGCTACGCCTTCAATGCCTGGCTTAACGTCAATGCGGGCACCGAACAAGTGGGCTTCTATCAAGCAGGCTACACCCTCATCAACAAATACACGGGATTGATCCTCACCGCTCTGGGCATGGAATACTATCCTCGACTGTCGCGTGTGGCCGAGAGTAAGCTGCGCCTGCGCGCCTTTGTCTCACAGGAAATCAACGTCGCTATCGCCATCATGGCCCCGGTTGTGGCGCTTTTCATTCTGCTGCGCGAACTGGTCGTCTGGATTCTATACACACCCGAATTTAACGTCATCCTCACTTTTGTCTCATGGGGCATGATCGGCACTGTACTGCGCACCTTGTCGTGGTGCCTGGCATTCACCATTCTGGCCAAGGGGGATGGCAAGACCTACCTGTGGACCGAGGTGGCCAGCGCCGTCATCAACCTGGTACTCAATATCGTGTTCTACCGCTGGTGGGGACTCACGGGTCTGGGCATCGCCTTCCTGGTATCATATTTACTCTACACACTCATCATCGCCCTGGTTTACTTCAAGACCTACAAGTTGAGCGTGACGCGGGCCAGCTTCTATAACCTGCTGTGGACACTCGCCGTGGCCAGCGCAGTAATGGCCGCAATGGAGACTGACCATGTCGCAATTGCCGCCATTATCGCCGCCATCAGCATCGTGGTGGGAATCCGCCAGATAATCATACTGTGGAAACGTTGAATGCAACGCCTACCGGAAACGGTCGGCTCTACCGCCATATTCGGTTAAAATTTAATAAATATCGAGTAATTTATTAACAATTTGTTGTCCAAATTGAAATTTATATGTACCTTTGCATCGTTAAAACCAAGTATTAACCGCGAGGGATCTCAACTGATGAAATTGAGATTCTTCTAATTTTTTGAATCTTAAAAATAAAAAAAACACAGTATTTAGCATGGCTATTACTTACATGACACAGGAAGGCTACGACAAGAAGATGGCTGAACTGGCTCATCTGGAAAACGTAGAACGTCCCGAAGTTGTCCGTGCCATCGTTGAGGCCCGTGACAAGGGAGACCTTTCGGAGAACGCAGAATATGATGCCGCCAAGGAGCGTCAGGGAATGCTCGAAGCAAAAATCGCTGAGTTGAAATCCCTCATCGCATCGGCCCGCATCATCGACGAGAGCAAAATCTCGACCGACGAGGTGCAGTTGCTCACCAAGGTGACTATCCGCAACCTTAAGAACAAGGCCACTATGACCTATACCATCGTTACCGAGACCGAGGCCAACCTCAAGGAAGGCAAGATCTCTATCTCCACTCCCATCGCCAAGGGTCTGCTGGGCCACAAGGTGGGTGAGAAAGTTGATGTGCAGGCTCCCGTTGGCTTAATGAAGTTTGAAATTCTGAAAATCGAAGTATAATTATGGCAACCATATTCAGCAAAATCGCCGCTGGCGAGATTCCCAGTTACAAGGTGGCCGAGGACGACCGCTATTTCGCATTCCTCGATATCAACCCCATGGCCAAGGGTCACACCCTGGTTATCCCCAAGCATGAGGTGAACTACATGTTTGACCTCGACGAGGAAGAGTATGCTGGCCTGTGGGCATTTGCCCGCAAGGTGGCTATGGCGCTGGAGCAGGCTATCCCCTGCAAGCGCATCGGCATCGGCGTGCTGGGCCTTGAAGTGCCCCACTGCCACATCCACCTCGTTCCCTTGCAGAGCGAGAAGGACATGGCCTTCGGCGGTCCCAAGCTGACCCTCCCCGCCGAGGAGATGCAGGCCATCGCAGCCGCTATCGCCGAGAAGCTTTGAAGTTGGCTTTAAGTTTTGAAGGATTTTTATAGGGCGCTTGTCCGTTAAACTACGGGCAAGTGCCTTGTTTTTTATTATGGTTTTTAGTACCTTTGCGGCTGTTTTATAAAACTAATAGACGATGAATACCATTTGGATTGTACTGCCCATCTTGACATTGCTGATGTTTGAGCTGGGATTGAACTTGAAAATTGAGGATTTTAAACTGTTTAAGACGCGCCCCAAGCCTGTATTGGCAGGACTGATTGGGCAGATCATAGTGTTGCCCATTCTGGCATGGCTCATCGGCAAGGCACTGGGATTGGACCCGATTTTCCTGATTGGATTTGTGCTCATCGCCTGCTGCCCCGGCGGCAGTTCGTCTAACGTGTTCTCGATGCTCGCCAAGGGTGATGTCGCCCTCTCGGTATCGCTGACGGCATGTAGCAGCATTATCACACTGGTGACCGTTCCTCTCATCATGGAATGGGTTACCGCTGCAGCGGGTAGCGCCGTACAGGTGCATCTGCCCGTGGGAAAACTGGTGATGCAGAACCTCGTGCTCATGTTCCTGCCCATCGTGGTTGGTATCGCCGTGAGAAAGAAGTGGTCTCATGCCGCCGAAAAGATGCACAACGTGTTATCGCGCATCGCCTTCCCTGCCCTCATCTTCCTCGCCACCGTGTTCTTCATCCAGAACCGTGACGCCATCATCGACAAGTTCGGTCAACTGGGTCTGTCGGTCAGCATCCTGATTCTGCTTGCCATGGGCAGCGGAGCCTTGTTGTCACACACCATGCGGCTCACGGGCAAGGAGCGCCGCACCATCGTCATCGAGGTGGGTATGCAAAACGCCGTCCAAGCCATCGCCATCGCCAGCAGCCCGCTGGTGTTCAACAACGACATCATCGCCATCCCCGCCATTATCTACGCCCTGATGATGAACGTCATCCTCATCACCTACGTCGCCATCATCAAAAACAAATAACACCCCATCCATCAGCAAGACGGAAATAAAAAGACTAAGACAATAAGTACAATAAATACAAATTATTGATTTTCAGGACAACATTGTATTTGTTGTACTTATTGTCTTCTTTTTTAGTGATGTGATTATTTGTTACGCAATGTGAGGGTGTAATAGCGGGACTCGCCTTCAAATCTTTTGCCACCTTCGGTCCTCAGGTGCCATGCCGGTTCTTTCTTCCATGATTCAGATGGCAATTCCTTATCGCCCACCTTAATCGATTTGATGTATTGCCACAAATTCGCAATCTGCTCCTCACGATAAAGTCCATGCCATTCTTTATGGGTCCATAAAATCTGGTCAGGCGCAAGCACGGCGACAGACACACTATCCTCCTCCCCATAATGGGTGGTCACACTATCGCTCTCCACAATGAAATAACCACCATAAGACGACGACAAAATCTCCTTGTACATATCAACCGTCACCGTGTCGCTAGTCTTATTATATATCTTAAACTCCACCGACGACACCGGATCACACGACGTCAGCGCCAGTATCGTAAATATAGCTATCAGCCAAACTGATGTATAGATTCTTCTCATGATTCCAACTGTTTTGATGAATCCCATATTATATAAACGGCACAACCCCTGATATCTTGCCTTCAACCCCCATTTTCATCATCCATTTGTTGCACCCAGCCCAAATTACGTGATTTCATCAGATGATGAAGCTGCTTTGAGCATGATTTTTGTTAACAAAACTTATAGTTAGCTGCGGGTGGCATGGTGTTTGCTGGAAATATAGTATCTTTGTAGGTTAAAACGCAGATATCACTACTAGAAGAATGTCAAAAGACAAAGAGAATCAAATCATAGAGGAGCCCGCTGTGGATGCGGGACAGGCTGCGGGGAGCGACTTCGGCGGTTATGACCGGCTGGTGACGCTCTCGCCGCGTGAGCACATCCGTCAGCGCCCGGGTATGTACATCGGCAAGTTGGGAGACGGCTCGCAGAACGATGATGGCATCTATGTCCTCATCAAGGAGGTCATCGACAACAGCATTGATGAGTTCAATACTGGCTATGCCAAGCCCACCATCGATATCGACGTGGTGGATGGCACGGTGAGCATTCGTGACTATGGCCGCGGCATCCCCTTGGATCAGGTCAAGGCCGCCTCGTCGAAGATGAACACGGGTGCCAAGTATGACACGCAGACCTATAAACGGTCGGTGGGTCTGAACGGTGTGGGCATCAAGGCGGTGAACGCCCTATCTACCGAGTTTTATATCCGCAGTGTGCGTGACGGACAATGCTCGTCGGTGCTCTACAACGAGGGTGTCGCCAAGGAGGAGAGCGGCATCGTCACCGCAACAGAGGGCGAGGAGAACGGCACACTCGTACGCTTCAAGCCCGATGGCAGCATCTTCAAGAACTATGAGTTCCGCGAGGACATCATCGAGCAGATGATCAAGAACTACTCTTACCTGAACACGGGCCTCACACTCACGTTCAACGGCAAGAAGTACCACTCGCGCAACGGCTTGAGCGACCTGGTCAAGGAGAACATGACCAACGACCCGCTGTACCCGCTGATGCATTTCACGGGCGACGACATCGAGGTGGTTATCACCCATGCGGCCCAGCTGGGCGAGGAGTTCTACTCGTTTGTCAACGGCCAGCACACAACGCAGGGCGGAACGCACCAAAGCGCCTTCCGCGAAGCGTTATCGAGGACCATCAAGGAATTCTACAGCAAGAATTTTGAGTATAGCGACATCCGCAACGGCATTGTCGCCGCCATCAGCATCAAGGTCGAGGAGCCCGTATTCGAGTCCCAGACCAAGATCAAGTTGGGTAGCAGCATCATGTGGAAAGATGGCCCCACCATCTACAAGTACATCAACGACTTCATCAAGAAGGAACTTGACGACTACCTCCACAAGGCCCCCGAGACCGCCGAGGTGCTGCTCAAGAAGATTCAGGACAACGAGCGCGAGCGCAAGGCCATCGCTGGCGTGAGCAAGCAGGTGCGAGAGAACGTGAAGAAGGCAGCCCTGCACAACGACAAACTGCGCGACTGCCGTGTTCACTTCAACGACTCTCGCGCCCCCAAGGATAATGACCGCCGTGATGAGAGCAGCATTTTCATCACCGAGGGTCTGAGCGCAAGCGGCTCCATCACCAAAATCCGCGACGTGGAGACCCAGGCCGTGTTCTCGCTGCGAGGCAAACCGCTTAACACCTATGGGCTTGACCCCAAGAAGGTGATCACCAATGCCGAATTTGCCATGCTGCAATCGGCCCTCAACATCGAGGACGGCATCGAGGGTCTGCGCTACAACAAGGTCATCATCGCCACCGATGCCGATGTTGACGGTATGCACATCCGCCTGCTCCTGTTGACCTATTTCCTGCAGTTCTGCCCCGAGTTGATCAAGACGGGCCACCTGTATATCCTGCAAACGCCGCTCTTCCGCGTCCTCAACAAGAAGGACGCTAAACGCAAGACCCGCACCAACAAGCGCGAGGCCAAGCCCCAAAAGGTGGAGACCTACTACTGCTACAGCGACGAGGAACGCCTGACGGCACTCAACAAACTGGGCGAATACGCCGAGATCACCCGATTCAAAGGTCTGGGTGAGATTTCTCCTGACGAGTTCAAGGACTTCATCGGCCCCGAGATGCGCTTAGACCGCGTGCAGTTGCGCAAGGAGGACTCAGTAAAGCAGATGCTCGCCTTCTTCATGGGCAAGAACACCATGGAACGCCAGAACTTTATTATTGACAATCTAGTGAACGAGGATGATGAAGACATCACAGTGCATTGACAACAAGGGAAAGCGCGTGGCGCTCTTCCCGGGTTCATTCGATCCTTTTACCCGTGGCCATGAGTCTATCGTGAGGCGCGCACTGCCGCTATTCGACAAGTTTGTGATTGCTATCGGCGTGAACGCCGACAAGCATGCCTTCATGACGATGGAACAACGCAAAGCATGGATTGAGCGCGTCTTTAAGGACGATCCTCGTGTGGAAGTGATCACCTATAGCGGCATGACCGTTGACGTAGCCCGCGAGGTGGGCGCCGAATTCATCGTACGCGGCGTACGCCTCATCCAGGACTTCGAGAACGAGAAGCATCTGGCCGAGGTGAACCGCGACCTGACGGGCATCGAAACCATCCTCCTCTACACCCTGCCCGAATACAGCCACATCAGCAGCAGCATCGTGCGCGAGCTGGCACGCTATGGCCAGGACGTAAGCAAGTACCTGCCCGACGGTGTAAAACTGGAAGACCTAAAAGCCAAAGATTAGTCAAGAGACCAATAGTCAGTGGCAAGAAGTAGAACGCCACGACGTTCCGTCAGGGTTGTCTATGCCGTGGCTCCCGCCACGGCCATTAAAACGAAAAACAAAAAACAAAACCAAGATAATGAAAAAGATACTTTTTCTTGTAGGGCCATTGCTGGCATTGTCTTTGAGCATGAATGCCCAGCGCACGATGACCATGCCCCAGGCGATGCAGAAACTGCTCAACGCCGAGTATGCCATCTCCAGCCTATACGTGGACTCGGTCAACGAGGACAAACTTATCGAGGACGCCATCAAGGGAATGCTCGAGAACCTGGATCCACACTCATCCTATACCGACGCCAAGGAGACCAAGGAACTCGAAGAGCCCTTGCAGGGCGAATTCAGCGGCGTGGGCATCCAGTTCAACATGAATAAGGACACCCTCTACGTCATCCAGACGGTGCCCGGTGGACCCAGCGAGCGCGTGGGAGTGTTGGCGGGTGACCGCATCATCTATGTCAACGACACAACCATTGCTGGTGTGAAGATGAAGAACAGCGACATCCAGAAGCGACTGCGCGGCAAGAAGGGCACCGAAGTCACCATCAAGGTGAAGCGCCCCGGCGTGAAGGAATTGATCACCTTCCGCATCACGCGCGACAACATCCCCCTGCACAGCATCGACGCCCAGTATATGCTTGACGAGCGGACGGGTTACCTGCGCATCTCCCGCTTTGGCGCCAAGACCCACGAAGAAATGATGGACGCCTTGCATGAACTCAAGAAGCAGGGCATGACCCAACTCATCATGGACTTGAGCGACAACGGTGGTGGATATCTGAATGCCGCCATCGATATGTGCAACGAGTTCCTGGATCGCGGCCAGCTCATGGTTTATACCGAGGGACAGAATGCACCCCGCAACGAGGCTAACGCCAACGGTTGGGGCAACTATAAAGACCTCCACATGGTGGTGATGGTCAACCAGTACTCAGCATCTGCCGCCGAGATTTTCGCCGGAGCAATGCAGGATTGGGACCGAGCTGTGGTCGTGGGACGCAGGACATTTGGTAAGGGCCTGGTGCAGAGGCCGTTTAAGTTTGACGATGGCTCTATGATGCGACTCACCGTCGCCCGTTACTACACACCCAGTGGCCGTTGCATCCAGAAGCCCTACAATCGTGGGGACAAGAAGGCCTATGAGCACGAACTGCTCGACCGCGCCAACGAGGGAGAATACTACAGCCTGGACAGCATCCAGTTCAACGACTCACTGCGCTACACCACACGGCTCAATGGTCGCACCATCTATGGTGGCGGCGGTGTGATGCCCGATGTGTATGTGCCTGTTGACACCAGCGAGTATTCCACTTATTACCGCGACATGACCGCCAAGGGCATCATCAACCAGTATGTCATCAGCTATGTGGACAAGCACCGCAAGGATATCGCTAAGCAATATAAGACGGTCAAGGACTTTGACAACGGATTCATCGTCACCGATGAGATGATGCGTGACTTCATCGCCAGAGGCGAACAGGACAGCGTGAAGTATGACGAGGAGAAGTACCGCATCAGTGAGCAACTGCTCAAGGACATCATCAAGGGGTTGATTGCCCGCGACGTGTATGGCGACCAGAGTGCCTACAGCATCATCATCAACCACCGCAACCGCGACCTGCAAGCCGCCATTGCTGTGCTCAACGACCGCGAGCGCTTCGACCGCCTGCTGCGCGAGGGTAACCCCGAATACGAACGTCTGGTGAAAAAGAGCGGGAAATAGAGGTTATTGATCCTCTACCCTATTAAGAACTTAACACCCCTTTGGCATCAAGCCAAGGGGGTGTTTTCGTTGTGGGGATTGTTATCTATTTCACTGCCGGGGATAGGTGGTGGCAGGGGCGCGCCAGGAATAGGAGGCGGCAGGGGTGTCCCAGTAGGTGTAGCACCTGGGAAAGGTGGCGGGGTCATGCGCGCTAAGTCTTGGTCATGCAGGATGGCAATACGGCGCTTGGTGCTCTTGTAGAGGTAGATGATAAGCGCCACCAGCATGCAGCTGATGAGAACCGAAACGGCGGGGAAAATACCCTCGCTGAAGGCCAGCGCATCCCACGTCCAGTGGATGAGAATGGGCACGGCCAGAATGCAGATGGCTGTCAATGTGCTCTTGTCGCCAAAATGGCGCTTGCTGAAGAAATAGCCCATCGCACAACCCATTGCGAAATGCCCGGGCACAGCCGTGAGGCCCCGGACGATGCCCGTGATTACCCAGTCTTCGCTTTGCAGCAGATAAAGGATATTTTCGGTCCCGGCAAAACCCAGCCCGATGCAAGCGGCATATACAATGCCGTCAAGATACTCGTCATAAAACTTATTGCTACGCATGAAGAGCCACAGCATCAGGAATTTAGCAACCTCCTCGGGCACTGCGGCAGCAAACAAGGCAGTGGATAACGCTCCTTCAAACGTCTCGATGTTGACCGACAGAATGCCCATTACGGCCAGGAAACCCGATATGAGCAGCGACACGAACGTAGAACCCACACCAAAAAGGAACGCCTTGTACAGCATCCGCAACGGCTCGGGGCGCAACGAGTCTTTCCTGTAAATCCACCAGCCCAAGATGAACACGGGCAGTAATGCGGTAACAACTATTAGTATGATCATTTCTCTAGTCTAGTTTATGGCAATCAGCATTAAGTCATTGCAATGCTACAAAATTACTCTATTTTTGCTCAAAAGTCAAAAATAGACGACACAATAATCACAACAAATTTCCATAGTGCCCGATATTTGAAGTATCTTTGCAGTTCAACAGACGCACAAACATGGTATCATCAGTTCATCTCATAGGGGTATTGCTCACCGTCTTGCTCCTGCTAGCCGTCAGTTGGCTGTCAGGGCGCAAGGTCAAGGACGCACACAGTTTCACCACAGGCGGCAAGAGTGGCAGCTGGATGGTGTGCGGCGCCTTGCTGGGCACCCTTGCGGGCGGACAGAGTACCATCGGCACGGCGCAACTGGCCTTCTATTACGGCGTGTCGGCCTGGTGGTTTACCATCGGGGCGGGACTGGGTTCGCTGGCGCTGGGACTATTCTACGCGGGGCCGTTGCGCCGCAGCGGGTGTTCTACCCTACTTGAAGTGGTGAGCCGCGAATATGGCCATAAAGCCGAAACCGTAGGCTCCATCCTGTTTCTCATCGGCATATTCATCAGCATCGTCTCACAGGTGCTCTCGTCATCGGCGATGATCAGTAGCCTGTTCGGCATCCATCTGGTGTGGGCCGCATTGGCAAGTGCGGCGCTCATCATGCTAATGGTGCTGTTTGGCGGCATACGCAGCGCAGGGGCCAGCGGCATCGTCAAGCTGATATTGCTATACATCAGTTCTCTGGTGGCTGGAGTCGTAGTGTGGCACATTGCAGGCGGCTTATCTGGCTTGCGCGATGGTATTGACCAAGTCTATCAAAATACGCCAACTCTGGCCGATATCAACAACTTGAGCGACGCTGAGAGCATCCACCATCGCTACGGCAGTCCTTTTGCCCGTGGTTTCTTTAAGGACATGGGAGGTTGTCTGTCGCTCATCCTGGGCGTTATTTCCACCCAGACTTATGCCCAGTGCATCTGGTCGGCGGCATCGACCAAGAAGGCTCGCCATGGGGCCGTGTTGTGTTCGCTGTTCATGCCCATCATCGGTGCTGCGTGCACGCTGGTGGGACTGTATATGCGCGGACATTATATCACAACTTCTGAACTGGCGCAACTGCAGCGCCTTGGAGAGCAGATTCCCGCTGGACTGGGTGTCATCGATGGGTCGGCCCTGGCCTTCCCCACCTTTGTACTCGAACACCTGCCCGCCTGGTTGGGAGGATTGCTGCTGGGTACCATGCTCATCAACATCCTGGGGTGCGGCAGCGGCCTGTCGTTAGGTGCCTCCACCATCTTGGTGCGTGACGTCTATGGCAATTTCAAGCGTCGCATGGGTATGAGTACCTCTCCCCTATCCCCACTGACGCAGACACGCCTATCAATCGTCGGCATCCTCTTGGTTGCGTTCCTGGTGGCCATCACCTTTAGCGGCACATTCATCAACGACCTGGGCTTCCTCTCTCTCGGCCTGCGTGCCGTCGCCATCCTCTTCCCACTAAGTTTCGCCCTATGGCGTCCCGGACGCTTCCAGCCCAGCCGCGTCCTCCTCTCCATGCCAATCGGAGTCGCCGCCATGCTCCTGGCCAACTTCACCTCCCTCCCCGGCGACGCCGTTTACTACGGCCTCACCGCCTCCCTCCTCATCATCCTCATCTCGCCCGCACAACACACCAATCCTCTACGCCACTGACATCCAGTAACGTACATCCGCAAACAGCAACCTCACACTAAGCGCTAAGTATTTTCCTGTGATTCGAGGATTTCCAGCATTTCGGCAGGGGTCACCACAATGGGCTTCTTGGGGAAGTGCTTAATATTTCCTGTCACAAGATAAGCATCCTCCTTGGAGAGTGCCACCTCATAGAAAACAATATCTTTGGGATCCGGAAACGACTCGTCACTATGAATTCGTGTCGATAAAACACCTTCTTCTTTGATAAAATTATATACATCAATAATGAGTCCCTTCTCTATCTTAAATTTGGGACGCAATAATACGTCATGATACTCTTTCAAAATCTCGTCGTTATAGAGTGCAGTCAAATCCTTGTTCAGGAAATGCTGAAACACTTTTACAGTTGCCGCCTCGGGATTCCTGGATATCAATGCGGATACTATTACGTTGGTGTCTAATACTGCAAATAGCTTCATTTTCCTGAGCGTGCCAATCTTATCTCCTCATTGATTTCGTCTAAGGTCAGGTCAGGTAATTGGCCATTTTCGGCTTGAGCCCTTATTGCCTTAAACGCTTCTATGCCGCGAGCTGCTACATCATCTTGGGGGGCTTTGATTTCGAAGGGGATCGCGCGCTCACGCACTACAGCCTTGGCAAAGATAGTCATTGCCGTGTTTACACTCATGCCAAACTGCGCACACAACTCGTCAAACGCAGCCTTCAAACCAGCGTCCATGCGGACTGTCATTGATACTTGTGCCATAATATTGAAATAAATTTACGTCATTATGACTGCAAAATAACAACATTTTATCATATCTTGCAAGCAAAATGACGTAAATCTTTATAAGAACTTCTACTCAGCCTCGACAAAAAAGATCTCTTCGTCCTTCGCAGAATTATTAACCTGTTCAGGTATTGAGGATGATGTCGATGACGGAGTTGATGTCGGCGATGTTGATTTCACCGTCGGCATTGACGTCGCCTGATGGAACAGTGTCACCGCTCAAGATCATGTCGATGAGGGCGTTGATATCAGCGATATTGATTTCGCCGTCAGCATTAACGTCACCAGTTACCGAAGCGGACTCCTTATAGACGAACGAGATGACAGGGCCGTAAGGCGTGGTGTGGGTGTTGCCGTCGAAGTCGAGGTAACTGGTCTTGCAGCGCGCATAATAAGTGGTGCCATCCTGCAGGAGTTTGCTGTTGACCTTAATTTCCTCGGCAGGCAGCGTGGTCTCATACTGGCCGTTCTTCAGGGTCTCGATGAAGCGTGCACGTCCCCATGTGGTCTCGCTGTTGGAGATCTCGATGACATAGGAAGTCGCCCACGTTTGGGGCCTTAGCGTCACGTGTTCGCCCTTATAGAGCACACCGCCATCAACGGGCACAGCAAAGCGGGCGGCGGCATGAGCCACCGAGAAGCGCACCACATCGCTGACCATCGTCTCGCCATCCACGGTGAGGGTAACCCGCATGAAATATGTATTGCCAGGCTCCAGAATCTCATCGGGGATTTCGAGGGCACCAGTTGATGATTTACCCCTAAATACCACTGCCGTGAAATTATCATCGTTAGCGACCTCAAGCGTCGCCTCCTCTCTGCTGCCACAGGTGTACCACTGCGCAACAACAGGCACTTGCAGATCCTCACTGCCATCGGCAGGAGACAAGATGGTGAGCATCATGGGCGTGAAGGCACGCACCTCGCTCACGCCGCTGTAGCAACTGTCGGCACACGACTGGACGCGCCAATATTGCACCTCGCCATGTGAAATCTTGTCGAAGTCGAGCACACTGGCCACAGTGTCGGTCACCGTCACGGTCTCCAGCACACTGCTAAAGTCCTCGGTGTTCGCCAACTCCACGACATAACTTGTCGCACCCTCCACCTGATGCCAGGTGAACTTGAACGGCGCATCGACCGTAGCCCCAGCCTCAGGGCTAATAAGAATGGGGTTATCGAGTTGGTCCAGTTCCACACTCAGGAATGCGGGCGACCACTCATTGCCCACGCGGTCAAGCACACACACGGCAAACTGGTAACCCTGCTGATACTGCATCGGTATCTCATAAGAGGGCTCGTAGGTCATGCCCAGCAGGTAGTCAATCTGCCCCGTAAACGTTGACGAATTCATTGTGATGGGGAAAGCATAAACCGTGTAACGCACATTGTCGTATCCATCCCACTCGATGTGGTTGCTCACGCGCTCCAGGTTCTGCACCTCGCCTGGGTTATAGCCTTCCTTCCAAGGAATGGCGGGCGGCAGGGCTGGCTTGGTGAAGACGGTGTTCTTGAGATAGTGAGCCAGTGAATAACTATTGTAGGCATAGAGGTACTTGCACGAATAGAAGATAGCGCCGGGATTGCCGTCTTGAGAACTGGTGCGGTTCAGCTCCACCTCGTCGGCATACTCCTTGTACTGCACCTCGGTGGAACTATTGGTGATTGATGAAATCGACGAGGAGATAAACACGTGGCGGCCAAACTTGGCGGCTACCTTGCCCCACCACGGCGTGATCTTGCCGTAATCGGCTGTAGCGCCGATTTTCCAATAGACCTGCGGTGAGATATAGTCAATGCTCTGGGCTGCCAGCCATGCCAGCGGATCGCTGAAAATGCCGTTATACTGCCAGTCACTGCCTGCGGGACAGGGATCAACGCCATACTTGTCGGCAACCGTGCGGCTGCTGGCGGCAACACCAGCAGGCGAGATACCGTATCGCACATCGGGACGCGTCTGCTGTATCATATCATATACGGCCTGTACCATGCGGTTGACGTTGTCGCGGCGCCAGTCGGCAAACGACAGCGTCGTCCCCGAGGATTGCCACTCGCCATAGTCTTGCGCCGATGCATCGGTGGGAATTCCTTCTGGATAGAAGTAATCGTCATAGAGGATGCCGTCCACATCATATTTTGTGATAATTTCCTTGCACACAGCCACGATGCGGTCGATGGTACGTTGCTGTCCCGGGTCGAGGATAACGGTAGCACCATGAGTGAGCAGCCAGCCGTCGTTTTTCAATTCCTGGTCATAGGGGGTATTCCAATTGGTGCCCGTGCTCCAGCGGTAAGGATTTACCCATGCATGACACTCCATGCCACGCTTGTGACAACCCTCCACCACATACTGCAAGGGGTCGAAGCCAGGATCCTGGCCACGGGTACCTGTCAGGTAACTTGACCAGGGTTCGATGCTGGACTGATACATCGCGTCACACATCGAGCGTACCTGGAAATTGACCGCATTAAAGCGGTTGACCTGCAGGGAGTCGAGCAGTCGGTCCATCTGAGCCTTCTGCTTAGCGGCGCCAGCGCCCTGTGAAGGCCAGTCAAGGCACCACACGGTGGCAATCCACGCCGAACGGAATTCACGCTTAGGTGTGCCATAAGCCCAGGCACACGTCATCATGCCCGATAGCAACATGGCTACGAGCAGTATTGTCAATTTTCCTCTCATGATTGATTGAATTTTGGATAATTCTGCCAAAAACAGGCCCGCAGGAGGCTAAAGCCTATCGAAGGGGATGCGGGCAAGGAGTTCGCCGAAGCGGTCGGCACCTTCTTGCAGCTGCCCCTCTACCATCTTGCGCAGGAAGAACGGGAGGTTGAGCTGCAACTCGGCGGTGCTCATCGTTGTGTCGTCGGGCTGTGGCTCCAGATTGATAACCATGTTGATGGGCACTGGAGACTGGGAAGCGGTATAGACTACGCGCTGCCCCTCCACACTGTTCTCGTGATCAAGCGCCAGCGTCACTTCGCCCATGGGCGACTGGATTGAGATGGCATCCTCGCTGAACTTCACGGTGTCGAGGTGCTGACGGGCCTCGCCTTCGATCTTGTCGGCATTGGCCTCGATCAGTTGCTGGATAAGCGAGGGATTGGTGAGTTTGCTATAGATTGTCGCGGCATCGCAAGCGATGGCATGAGGAGCGCCCTTGAATGATTCCATTGTCTATTGTCAGTTTTTTGTTGTCATTGATTAATCCACAGCATCAAAACCCGCAGGAGCCCAGCCCTCGGGGTCATTGTGCCAATGTTGCAGGGTTTCGGCATCGCCTTCGGTGATCCTGCCACTGTCAATGGCCACATCGAGCATGGTCTCAAAATCAGTCAAGGTGATGATGGGCAGTTTGGCGCGTTTCAATCCCTTGGCCGCCTGTGAGAACTGATAGTCAAAGATAACTACAGCACCCAGGACGATGCCACCGGCCTCTCGAACGGTATTGAGGCACTTCAGGCAGTTGTTGCCCGTCGAGAGTTGGTCCTCGATAAGCACCACCTTTTGGCCCGGCTTGATATCACCCTCGATGAGGTTCTCAAGACCATGGTCCTTAGGGGTGGAGCGTACATAAACCATCGGCAAAGCCAGCGAATCGGCCACAAGCGCGCCATGAGCGATGGCGCCCGTGGCGATGCCTGCAACGACCTCGGCCTCTCCAAAGTTCTCCATGATGAGCCTGGCCATCTCCACCTTGATGAGGTTGCGCACCTCGGGATAGGACAGCGTCATGCGCAGGTCGGTATAAATGGGTGACTGCCAACCCGTTGCCCAGGAAAATGGGCTGTCGGGTTGCAACTTGATGGCGTTGATTCTCATCAATTTCTCGGCAAGCAGGGTATCTAATTTCTTCATTGTTGATATTAAAGGTTGAAAAAGTTGGGCGAAATTAGCAATTTTCTCTCGGTTAATGCATAGAAAAAGCCAACAAATTTCCAAAAATGATGTTAAAACAGCTAGAATACACCAAAAGCAGGCAACTGAGAAGATAATTTGTTATATCGGAAATAAATGATTAACTTTGCCGTGATAAACCAATAAGATGAACTACTAATATGGCGAATGGCAAAACTGGACTCGTACTGGAAGGCGGTGGCATGCGAGGCATGTACACCAGCGGCATCCTGGACGTGTTGATGGAAAACCACATTTACCTCGACGGCATGGTGGGCGTGTCGGCTGGCATCGCCTTTGGCTGCAACTACAAATCTCGGCAGGTTGGTCGTGCTCTGCGATATAACGTGCGTTTCTCCCATGACAAACGCTACAGCGGCATCCGCTCGCTGTTGAAGACCGGCAACTACTATAACGCCTGGTTTGCTTATCATCTGGTGCCTAAGCACTATGACGTGTTCGACTACAACGTGTTTGAGGACTCTCCCATGGAGTGCTATGCGGTGTGCTTTGACGTGAAAACCGGAGAGGGGGTCTATCAGCGCCTGGACCATGTGAACGATGATTTCTTTGAATGGATCAGGGCATCGGCATCGATGCCGATTGTCGCTCAACCCGTCGAGGTGGGCGGTCATCTGCTACTCGACGGCGGACTGGCCGATTCGATTCCTTTGGAGTTCATGATGGGTAAAGGCTACGATCGAAACGTGGTCATCCTCACTCGCGAAGAGGGCTTCCGCAAGACCGCCGAGCATGGCATGTGGCTGATGAAGCCGCTGTTGCGCAAATGGCCTAAAGTCATCGAAGCCTTGAGGAACCGTCCCGCCCACTACAACATGCAACTGCAGCAGGTGCGCGAGCAGGAACGACAGGGCAACGCCTTTGTTTTCCGTCCCTTGACACCCCTCAACGTGAGCCGCACGACCCACGACCCCAAGGAGATGAACCGCGTCTATCAACAAGGCCGCGACGAAGCCCTGCAACGCCTTGACGAACTCAAACAGTTCCTCGCTCAAGACAACAAAGAGGAGTCTGCCGCCAATGAATAGCACCAAAAGACCGATCTCGGTAGCTCAAGCCCTCAACCGCGCCGCCGCCCTGTGTGCCCGCAGTGAGCAGGCACCTGGCGACATCCGTGAAAAACTGATTAAATGGGGACTCAATACAAGCGATGCCATCCATGTGGTCACCCAGCTTACATCACAAGGATTTATCGATGAGCGCCGCTATGCCAGGGCGTTTTTCAAGGATCGGTTTGCCTTCAACGGATGGGGAAGAATCAAGATTGCCCACCAACTGCGGCAGAAAGGCATTCCCACCGAGGTGATTGACGAGGCGATGACCGCTATAGACGATGATGCCTACCGTCAACGGCTGACCGAATTACTGCATGCTAAGTGGCGCACCGTGAAGGACCGTGAGCCACGTGCGGCATGGGCAGCAATGATGCGGTTTGCCGCATCTAGGGGCTTCGAGACAACAATAGCAAGCGACTGTGTCAAAACGGTGACCCGACTCGATGTGGAAGACGATTAAACAATGGCTGGGCAGCGCTGCCGACGTGGTAATGCCGCGTGTTTGCCCCGTGTGCAATCAGGCGCTGGGCACCGATGAGGAGTGGCTATGCCGCAAGTGTCTGGCCTCGCTGCCACGCACCCGATACGAGGAAGTCACTTTCAACACCATGGAGCAGCACTTTGCGGGCAAGGTACCCATCGAACGTGCCACTGCCTATTTTTTCTACGAGAAAGGTTCACCCTATGCATCCATCCTGCATGACATCAAGTATCACGGGACACCCAGAATGGGTAAATGGCTCACCGCTCGTGCCGTGAATGACATGGCTGCGAGCCATTTCTTTGACGGCATCGACGTGGTGACCGCCGTGCCACTCCACCGCAGCAAACTCGCCCATCGTGGCTATAATCAGAGCGAATACCTGGCATGCGGCATTGCCGAACGCCTAGGCATCCCATACATAGAAACGCTGAAAGCCATACGCCCCCACTCCACCCAGACCCACAAGAGCGCCCTGGAACGCTGGCAGAACATCCAGAACAACTATGCCTTGAAAAGCAACGCCGACCAACTATCCGGCAAACACATCCTGCTCGTTGACGACGTCATCACCACCGGCTCCACGCTCACCGTCTGTGCCACTCTGCTAAAAAGCATCCCAGGCATCACCATATCCCTATTCACCCTCGCAGCCGCCCGCCTCGACTAATCAACACCCTGATCTTCCACCCACAATAAACAATTAACGGCGCCTTGAGGGCGCCGTTAATTAATTCTATTACTCTTACTTATTAGAATTCTTCCTTCTCCTTGGCCAGGTTGCGGTATGCAAGCTTATCTTCCAAGTATTCTTGGGTGGCGATGAGGGTGGGCTTGGGAAGCTTCTCGTAGTACTTCGAGATTTCAATCTGCTCACGGTTCTCACTGATTTCCTCCAGGTTGTCGTTCAGGGTAGCGAACTCCTGAAGTTTCTTCTCCAGGTCGGATTTCATCTCGGCAGCAATCTGATTGGCACGCTTGCTGATGATGCAAACGGTTTCGTAGATGTTGCCTGTGGGCTCAGCCATGTCGATGATGTCATGCACCGTGGTTGTGAATGGCGCGTTAGTCTTCTTGTAATCCATTTTCTGCTTTTATATTATAATGTTGTTATTTGTTGCTTAGTTGTTGTTGACAAACTTGCTGGCAATCTTGAAGATGTTGTCGGCCTCTTTACGGCTCTTGCTGTCAGGATAGTCGTTGATGAACGAATAATACTCGTCGATAACGGTGCGGAAGCGGTCCATCTTCTTTTCCTCGACGCTCTCGCTGGCCTCTTTGTAACGGGCTCTCAGGACAAGCATCTCCAGTTCTTCCTTGTACTTGCTGTAAGGATAGGACTTGATGGCATTCTGGGCGGTGATGACAGCACTCTCGTAGTTATTGCCCATGTAGTTACCCAGGTTGTAATACAGGGTGGCATTCTGCAACTCCTTGAGCACCAACTTGTCCTGAAGCTCAAAGACGGCGCTCTGCGCAATCGAGGCCTTGTCACTCTTGGGGAAGTAGTCAAGGAATGCCTGCAACTCCTCCATCGCACGGATGGTCTCGGTCTGATCCAGTTGGGCATCGGGAGAATCCAGATAGAAGCCGTAGCCTGCATAGAATCGGGCCAACTCAGCATACTGGCCACGCGGATAGCGCTGGTAGTACTGCTTGAAATAAGAACCGGCGCTGATGTAGTCCTTGTTCTCGTAGTAACTCAAGCCCAACAGATAAAGCGACTCCTCGGCATGAGCTGTGCCACGGAACACTGGCACCAGTTCAGTCAGGATGGTGTAAGCCTGAGCATACCGCTTGTTCTCAAAAGCCTTCTTGGCATAGGCATATTTGTACTCCAGGTCAGTGCTCTTCATGACCTTGTTGTACTCGCCACAGCCCACCAACACACAGGCCAGAGCCAATATTATCGTCAATCTCTTGATCATTGAAACGTCGTTTTTGCGCATTTAGCCCGCAAAATTACTACTATTTTATAAGATGTGCAAACCTTTAACCCAATTCGCCGAATTATTTCGCAAAATTTAACGGAGAACTTTGAAAAAAGGGTTCCTATGTCCCTTGTTTCAATGATTTGTTGTAAATTTGTGGGATAAATTAACTTTAAAACTAGATAAGTCATGAAGATTGGAGATAAGATACCCGAATTCTTAGGGTTGGATCAGAACGGCAACGAAGTGAAGGCCAGCGACTTTGCAGGCAAGAAACTGATCATTTATTTTTACCCGAAGGACAATACCCCGGGTTGTACGGCCGAGGCGTGCAGCCTCTCAACAGGCTATGGGGCGCTGAAGCGTGCCGGTTTTGCATTGTTGGGTGTGAGCAAGGACAGTGCCGCAAGCCATCAAAAGTTTGCCGACAAGTACAGCCTACCCTTCCCCTTGATTGCCGACGTGGACACGACGCTGAACCAGGCCTTCGGCGTATGGCGTGAGAAAAAGATGGCAGGCCGCACCTACATGGGCACCGTGCGCACCACCTTCATCATCAACGAGCAAGGCATCGTTACCCATATCATCGAGAAAGTGAACACCAAGGACAGCGCCAACCAAATCCTAGACCTCATCAATAAAGAATAGAAAAAAGGAAGGAAGAAACCAAAAGGAAGGGAACGAGAACGAAGAAGGGAAAGAGAACGCCCATCAGGGTTCAACTATGCCGTGGCTCCCGCCACGGCCCCCAACAAAAAACCAAACCAAAAAACCAAGACAATGAAAAAGATAATATTGACACTTGCCATGCTGGTACTCGCCATGGGAGCCAGCGCGTTAACCCTCGAGGAGTGCGTGTTGCGCGGCAATTCGCCTAGGGGCATCGGAGCCATGCAACCCGCCAAGAATGACGGCCGCTACTTCTATCGACTGAGCGATGACGGCAACGCCATCAAGCGCATCAGCTACGCTAAGGGTGACGAGAGCATTTTGGTAGATACCAGCAACGAACTTGTAACCGGCTGGGACGACTTTGAGGTGACATCCGACGGCGCCTACGTCCTGCTGTGGAATAACAGCCAGTATATCTACCGCTACAGTTTCAGTGCCGACTACTATGTTTACGACCTCAAGAACAAGACCATGAAGGCGTTGAGTGATGGCGGCGGTGAAGAAATCGCCACCCTGTCACCCGACGGCAAGCGCGTGGCCTACGTCAAGGGCAACAACGTGTTTGTGCGCAACCTGGTTGACGGCACAACCGTTCAAGTGACCCACGACGGCAAGAAAAACAATATCATCTATGGTGTCCCCGACTGGGTCTATCAAGAGGAGCTGGGGATGCTCAACACCCTCAACTGGTCGAGCGACAGCCGCTCCCTGGCCTTCCTGCGTTGGGACGAGAGCCAGGTCAAGATGGCCTCGATGGTCATCTATCAGGGCACGTGCAACCCGCGGGACGAGTATGCCCTCTACCCTGGCCGCTACGACTTTAAATACCCCGTGGCAGGCGAGAAGAATTCTGTCGTGAGTGTTCACTGCTATGATGTTGTTGATGGCACCTGCAAGCAGTTGAACATTCCCCTCGACGAGGAGGATTACGTGTGCCACATCACCTTCAGTCCCGATCCCCAACGACTGATGGTGCAACGCTTGAACCGCCTGCAGAACGACCTGCGCATCTATGCCGTCAACCCGCTCACCGACGACTGCAAGCAGGTCTATCACGAGACTTCCGACACCTGGGTGGACGCCGAGACCAGCCAGCATGTGCAATACGAGGACAACTTCTTTGTCATCCCCAGCGAGCGCTCTGGTTATATGCAGCTCTACCAGTATGACCTGGACGGCAATCTGATGCGCCAGCTCACCAACGACAACAATAAGATCGTTTCGCAGTTCTATGGCTACGACAAGGCCACAAAGCGTTTCTACTATCAGGCTTCATGCGGCCCATTGAACCGCGTGGTGGAATATGTCGATGCTAAGGGTAAAGTGACACGCTTAGCACCGTCAACCGTTGATGGTCAGGGTACTGCGTCTGCAATCTTCAACGGAGACTTCAGCTACTACGTGGGCCGTTACAGCGATGCCGTCACCCCCGACCAGTACCGCATCTATGATCGCAAGGGCAAACGCGTGCGCGACCTGCAGCTGAACGAGGAATATGCCCGCCGCTATACTGCCGTCGATGTCCCCAAGAAGGATTTTTTCACTGTTGAGTGCAACGGCTATCTGCTTAATGGTTACATGATTAAGCCCGTGGACTTCGACCCTAACAAGAAGTATCCGGTCATCATGGAGCATTACAACGGACCCGGCTCGCAGGAGGTACTCAACAAGTGGCGCATGGGCTGGGAGCAGTACTTTGCCAGCGAGGGCTATATCGTGTGCGAGGTGGACAGCCGTGGCACGGGCTTCAGGGGCAAGGCTTTTGAGTCAATCACCTATCTGAACTTGGGCAAATACGAGACCGAGGACGCTGTGGCTGCCGCTAACTACATGGCCACCCTGCCGTGGGTCGATGCCGACCACATCGGCATTATGGGATGGAGCTACGGCGGTTTCCAGACGCTCATGGCGATGAGTGAGCCGGGCAGCAACTATGCCTGTGGCGTGAGCATCGCCCCGGTGACCACTTGGCGCTACTACGACAGCATCTACACCGAGCGCTACATGCGCACGCCCCAGGAGAACCCCGAGGGCTACAGCAACTTCCCGCTGAACCGCGCCGAGAACCTCAAGGGTCGCGTGCTCATCATGTTTGGCAGCGCCGACGACAATGTGCACATCGTCAACTCCATGCAGTATGTTTCCAAACTGGTGGACATGAACCGCACTTGCGACATGATGGTGTTCCCCAACATGAACCACAGCATTCGCGACTGCTCCGCACGCTACGTCGTCTATAAACGCGCTCTCGAATTCTACGACCAATACCTCAAATAATCAACAGATAAAAGATAAGAGACAACAGTTGGCTGCCCACACGACCACATCCATCTTTTATCTCTTATCTTTTATCTCTTATCTTAAACCAATGGATTACAGGGATGTCTTTTTTGTCATAACGGGACCCACGGCGACGGGCAAGACGGCGCGTGCCGTGCATCTGGCCAAGGCTATTGACGGCGAGATCATCAGTGCCGACTCACGCCAGATCTACCGCGGCATGGATATCGGCACGGGCAAAGATCTGGCCGAGTATGACGGTGTACCCTATCACCTCATCGACATCCGCCCAGCGGGCTACCGCTACAGCCTGTATGAGTTCCTGGAAGACTTTGAACGGGTCTATAACGACATCCGCGGGCGCGGCAAGCCGGTCATCATGTGCGGCGGCACGGGGATGTATGTCGAGACCGTCGTCAAGGGCATCAAGCTGCCGCCCGTCCCCCGCAACGAGGAACTGAGAGCAGAGTTGGCAGGCAAATCATTGGAAGAGTTAACCGCCCTGCTCAAGACCATGAAAACCCTGCGCAACAACAGCGACATCGACACCGTAGCACGTGCCACACGTGCCATCGAAATCTGCCGCTACTATGAGCTACACCCCGACCTGAAGGCACTCACCGAGCCCCACCCCATGGAGAACGCCCTGGTCATCGGAGTGGAGGTGGACCGTGACACACGCCGTGAACGCATCAGCCGCCGCCTGCGCGCCCGCCTCGACGAAGGCATGATCGACGAGGTGCGACGCCTCATCTACGACGAGGGCATCGACCCCGAGGACCTCATCTACTACGGCCTTGAATACAAATTCGTCACCCAATACGTCATCGGTCAGTTAACCGAGGAAGAAATGTTCCGCCAACTCGAAATCGCCATCCACCAATTCGCCAAACGCCAAATGACCTGGTTCCGCGGCATGGAAAAACGCGGCACCCACATCCACTGGCTCTCCAGCATCCTCCCCCCCACCGACTTCACCACCCACATCCTCACCCTCGCCACCCAAATGTAACCCAACTACAACTAGAAAAACTAGATTTTGTTTCTAAAATGATGCAAAAATGCCGCATTTCAGAAACAAAATCTTAGTTTTATTCCTTGTGTTAATTTAGCGTGCCTTGAGCTTACTTAAAAGTCAAAAAGTCATTTGGATTGGTTTTTCTTTTTGATGTATTCTTCACGGGCATGGCGCAGGCGGCGCTGACGCTCGGCCTCACGGCGGCGACGGCGCTTCTCGGCGTCCTCCTGACGATATGCAAAATCGTTGTCTGCCATAATACTCAACCACAAACTACACTAATCTAAAGAGAAATATAATTAGAGCAATTCGTGCAATTCGTAGTTTAATTTTTCGTAGTTAATTATTCGTAGTTCTAGTTCGTAGTGTGGTTATTCCTTGTGGAAGGTGTCGGAGAACAGGGTGCGGTTGAGGATGGAGCGACCCAGGGTCAATTCGTCGGTGTATTCGATCTCGTTGCCCACACTGACGCCACGCGCCAGAATGGTGATTTTCACATCGGGATAAGGCGCCAGGCGGCGGAAGATATAGAAATTAGTGGTGTCGCCCTCCATCGTCGCACTCAAGGCTAAGATGACTTCCTTGATGCCGCCTGCCTTCACGCGCTCCTCAAGGCTGTCCACCTCGATATCTGCCGGGCCGATGCCGTCCATGGGCGAGATGAGTCCACCCAGCACGTGATACAGGCCGCGGTGCTGGTGGGTGTTCTCGATGCTCATCACGTCCTTGACATTCTCGACCACACAGATGGTACTTGCATCACGTGACGGATTTCCACAGATGGGGCACACCTCGGTCTCGCTGATGTTGTGACACACCTTGCAATAGCGGATTTCGCGGCGCAACTTGATGATGGCCTCACCAAAGCTTACAGCCTCCTGCTCATCCTGCTTCAACAGGTGCAGCACAAGGCGGAGCGCCGTCTTGCGCCCGATTCCCGGCAACTTGGCGAACTCGCTGACCGCCGACTCCAACAACCGTGAAGCAAATTCCTGTTCCATGATCTATCTCTTGATTCTGAGAGCAAAGGTAGTCATTTTGCCACGCAACGTAACCGATTTCACAATATTTAAACTTTATAACTTGCAAATTGCTTGGCATGATGCTCTAATTTGACTACCTTTGCACTGCTGAAAATTCAGATTAATAACTTAAAAATTAAAAAACATAACATCATGGCTTTAACAAACGACAAATTGGTCATCGTAGGCGCTGCCGGAATGATCGGTTCAAACATGGTACAATCCGCCCTCATGATGGGCTTGACGACAGACATCTGCCTGTATGACGTATTTTCACCCGAGGGTGTAGCCGAGGAGATGCGCCAGAGCGGTTTTGGCGACGTGAAGATCACTGCCACCACCGACGCTAAGGAAGCATTCACCAATGCTAAGTATATCATCTCAAGCGGTGGCGCTCCCCGTAAGGAGGGCATGACCCGCGAGGATCTGCTCAAGGGCAACTGCGAAATCGCCGAGGGTCTGGGCAAGGACATCAAGACCTACTGCCCCGACGTGAAGCACGTCGTTATCATCTTCAACCCCGCTGACCTCACCGGTCTGGTAACCCTGTTGTACAGTGGCTTGAAGCCCGGCCAGGTAACCACGTTGGCCGCTCTCGACACCACTCGCTTGCAGAGTGCTCTGGCCAAGAAATTTGGCGTGATGCAGAGCGAAATCACCGGTTGCGCCACCTATGGTGGACACGGCGAGCAGATGGCAGTATTCGGCAGCCACGTTGAGATTGCCGGCCGCAAGTTGACCGACATCGTTGGTACCCCCGAATTCCCCGCTGAGGAATGGGAGCAGATGAAGACTGACGTCACCAAGGGTGGCGCCCAGATCATCAAGTTGCGTGGCCGCAGCTCGTTCCAGAGCCCCGCTTACCTGTCGGTAGAGATGATCCGCGCTGCTATGGGCGGCGAGAAGTTCCGTTTCCCCGTAGGCACCTACGTTTGCAACGACAAGTACAACCACATCATGATGGCCATGGACACCATGCTCGACGAGAATGGTGCTACCTACAAGATCCCACAGGGTCTGCCCTCAGAGAACGAGAGGCTCGACGCCAGCTACCAGCACCTGTGCAAGATGCGCGACGAGTTGGTTGACCTGGGCATCGTTCCTCCCATCAGCGAGTGGAACAAGATCAATCCCAACCTCTAAATCGTCCGGTCAGGAGATTTCTATAGCCAGTCTTAGCTGCTGCCCTATTAGGAGTCCCCATTGAACATAACTGATGAACAAGTCCAGATGCGGTTTTTCGCTCTGGACTTGTTCATCGTTTTTTTATTATCAATAAAAAAGCATTGAAAAAGTAAGGCAAAAAGTAGAAAAAAGCAGTATCTTTGTCAGTTAATACAAAAATCACGGATAAGACTATGCAGAATACCAGCAAACAATATGACGAGGTGATTGCCACGTGCCGCGAATTGTTCATCAACAAGATGAAGGATTACGGCCCTTCATGGCGCATCCTGCGCCCCCGTTCGGTGACCGACCAGATTTTCATCAAGGCTAAACGCATCCGCACGCTGGAACTGAACGGCGAGACCAAGGTGGGCGAAAGCATCTGGCCCGAATTCATCGGCATCATCAACTACGGCATCATCGGCCTGATCCAACTCAAGCGCGGCTATAGCGACGTGGTGGATATCACAGCCGAGGAAGCCCTGCAGCTCTATGATGAACTGATCGGCCAAACCAAGGATCTGATGATTGCCAAGAACACCGACTACGGTGAGGCTTGGCGTGACATGCGCATTTCCAGCTATACCGACCTGATTTTGACCAAGATCCAGCGCACCAAGGAGATTGAAAACCACGGTGGTGCCACCATCGTGAGCGAAGGCATCGACGCCAACTATCAGGACATGATCAACTACAGCGTGTTTGCCCTTATCAAGCACAACGAGGGCTGCGAGGAATAAACCCTATCAGAATCAATTCCACATCGAGCGATGACCTTCAAGACTTTTATCCAAGCCGTCAAATATGAAAAGTGGTGTCAGTTGTTGACACTGCTCATGCGCTTGACTGTGGGTGGCGTGTTCATTTTTTCGGGCTTCACTAAGGGTATCGACCCCTGGGGCACCAGCTACAAGATCACAGATTATGTGAACGCCATGGGAATGGGCAGCTGGACCCACATGGCCCTGTTCATCGCCGTGGCACTTGCAGCGCTTGAGTTCGTCTTGGGTGTATTCATCGTCGTTGGAGCCTACCGCCGTAGTGCCCGCTGGGTTGCATTACTCATGATGCTGGTGATGACACCGCTCACGCTTTGGCTGGCCATCACTGGGGCCGTTCCCGACTGCGGCTGTTTTGGCGATGCGCTACACCTGAGCAACTGGGCTACCTTCGGCAAGAACCTGCTTTTGCTGCTCGGTGTCATCTATCTGTTGCTGTTCAACACGTCCTTGCGCGGAGTTTATGGCCCCGCTGTTCAATGGGTTGTGGGCGCCCTGTCATTCGCATTCATTATGGCGGTCAGCTACTATGGCTACTTCGTGCAGCCGCTCATCGACTATCGGCCCTACCCCATCGGCACCCGACTGGTGACGTCAAGTATGGAAGACACCGATGACGGAGAAGACGATTTCACCTTCATCTACAGCAAGGATGGTGTGGAGCATGAATTCACCATCGACAGTCTCCCTGATGAGGAGGATGGCTGGGAATATGTGACACGATACCACAGTCGCCGTCCCCACGGCAAAGTCATCATCCAGAACGGCAACAACGACAACAGTTTGGCCATCATGGACGAGTACGGCAACGACATCACTGTGGACGTCTTGGCCGACAGCCACCGCACGGTTTTGCTGTTGTTCCCTGAGTTGTCCCAGGTGGGCGTTATCAATTCCTACACCCTCAATGAGCTGAATGATGCCGCCCTGGTGTCACAGACCGATGTTATCGGGTTAACGCCAGCAAGCGAGGACGAGATTGGCCAGTGGAAAGACCTGTCAATGGCCAGCTATCCCATGTATCACATGGATGACAGCGAACTGAAAATGGTGGCACGCGGTAATCCTGCCATCGTCTATCTGGAGGATGGCACTATCAAGTGGAAACGCACCTTGTCTTCACTCGAAAACGTGGAGCAACCCATGGAACTGAGCGAACTGGGCAAGGACTACGATGCGGATGGCATCTTGACCAATCTGATGCTCATCTATCTGGCAGCAATGCTTGGTCTGCTTATCATCAATCGCAGCCACTTGATGGTGAGATACTTCTACTACAAGCGCCACAAGAAACATCCCCAATCCCCTCAACCAAAGACTAACGACCAAAAACTAGAAACTAGGGACTAGAAACTAGGGACTAGAAACTAAGGACTAGAAACTAAGGACTAAAAAAGAAACTAAATACTAAAATATGATTCTCAAAGAAGGACAACCCATCGATCAATGGCACGTGGTTTACCTCATCAAGGAAAACCCCTATGCCGAGAGTTACCGTGTCGAGGACGAGAGCGGAAATCCCTACTTCCTAAAGATTTACCGCCTCAAAAACACGCCCGACAAGTTGATTCATGACGGAGAAATCACCGAGATCGCCGTCTGCCGCCAGCTGCAACACAAGAATATCGTGAGCTACATTGCCGACGGTATCTACAATGACGAGGCCGGTGAATGCCGATATCTGGTGGCCAACTACTTCAGTGGCGAACTGCTGAGCGAAATGCTGCAGCGCAAGAAGAAAAAGAAACTCGACCAGAAGGCTGCCGTCAAGATCTTTATCGAGATGCTGCAAGGTCTGCAATACCTGCATGAGCGTCCCGGAGTGCTGTTGCACAACGACATCAACCCCACAAATGTGATGCTGAGCAGCAAGACACGCGGCACCGCCGAACTCATCGACATGGGTCACGTGTCGCCATGCTTCATGGGTAATGCGCCGTTCGACACGGCCGACCTGGACCCCCGATATGCCAGCGGACAGTCCTTCCTGGGCAAGTACGACGAACGCAACGACATCTTTGCCGCCACGGGTGTTTTCTACACCATGTTGACGGGCAAGGCCCCTTGGGGTGTGGAATTTGCGCCCGGCATGTCCCGCAAGGAGAAAATCCGCCTCGTACAGAAGGCGCGCAGTGAGCAGGGCGAAATCGACGTCGATGAAATCCGTGACGAGAAACTGCAGGCCATCGTAGCCTGTGGTCTGTCGCTGAGTTACACCGACCGATACGAGTGCGTTGATGAAATTCTCAACGACCTGCTGGTTGACGATGACAGCGACATGGCACAGGAGATACGCAACCGCCTGGCATTGCGCGAGCAGGAAGCCGCCAAAGATGAACAGGAGAGCTCCGGCAGCTATGGCAGTAGCGACCGCACTCAGGCTGCAGCCGAGACCAGCGCCGACGTCGAGATCAAGCGCGGTGGAGGCAACGGATTTGCCGACATTGCGGGCATGGACGACCTCAAGGAGATGCTGCGCAAGCGCGTCATCATGATCCTCCAGGACAAGGAGCTTGCCGATAAATACAAACTCATGCCACCTAACGGTATGTTGCTGTATGGCCCTCCCGGATGCGGAAAGAGCTTCTTTGCCGAGAAGTTTGCCGAGGAGACTGGCTTTAACTTCATCCTGGTCAAGGCGAGCGATTTGGGATCAATCTACATCCACGGCTCTCAAGGCAAGATTGCCGACCTCTTCAAGAAGGCCGAGGAGAATGCACCTTCGGTGCTCTGCTTCGACGAGTTTGACGCCTTCGTCCCCAGCCGTTCAGGCGACTTGGGCAGCAACCAGGCAGGCGAGGTCAACGAGTTCCTGTCACAGCTCAACAACTGCTCCAAGAGGGGTATCTTTGTGATAGCCACCAGCAACCGTCCCGATAAGGTGGATCCCGCCGTACTGCGCACGGGCCGCATCGACAAGCAGGTATATGTCCCCATGCCCGACTTGACAGCACGCCGCCTGATGTTCGAACTCTACCTCAAGGACCGTCCCTGTGATGAAATCGACAGCAACGCACTGGCCGAGAAAGCCGACGGCTATGTAGCCAGCGACATCGCCTACGTGGTCAACGAGGCCGCCACCATCGCCGCCTTCAACCACGAGAACATCACCCAGGAGCTGCTCATCAAGACCATCGAGGGCATCAAGCCCTCGATCAGCAAGGAGCTGTTGAAGGAATACGAAGAGATGCGCAACAAGATGGAAGGCATCTCCCGTACCAACGCCCTCCCCCGCATCGGCTACCGTTAATAATAAAGACGATAGAAGATAAGCGGCAAGAAACAAGCGCCCCGTCAGGGTCAACTATGCCGTGGCTCCCGCCACGGCCCCAACAAGAGAACAAGAAACAAGACGCCCGTCAGGGTCGACTATGCCGTGGCTCCCGCCACGGCCCCAACAAAAAAATTAAAAAAACAAGAATATGGACTTAAACAAACTGATGATGGATTACCTGGCCGAGGAAGGCTTCCGTCCCCACGAGACCCCCTTCGGCATCGCCTTCAAGAAAGAAGGCATCAATTTCCTTTACTTCAAGGACGAGGAAGATGAACAGTACTTCAGGCTCATGATGCCCGCCATCTTTGTTGTCACCGAGGACAACGAGGACATGATCATGCGCGCCATGAATGATGTGAACAGCAACATCAAGGTGGTGAAACTCTACACCATGGACATGGAGGACGAGAAGGGCAACAAGGAGACCAGCGTGTGGGTAGCATTTGAAATCCTCGCCGACACTACGCCCGAACTGGGTGACATCGTGCCCCGTGCCATCACCCTCCTGCAAGGCGCCCGCATTGCCTTCCTCGCCAAGTTGGAGGAAGTCGCAGACCATTAAAAATAAAGTATTGTAGGGCTCACTTAGTGGGCTCCATGTGGATGGTGACGTGAGTCTGATTGCCGAAGCGTTGCCTGATGCGTTGTTCTATCGCCGTAGCCTTGTCGTGGGCAACGGTGAGTGACGTATTGCCGTCCATGCGCACATGGGCCTCGATGGCGAAACGGTTACCTATGCGGCGGGTACGCAGGTTATGAGGTTCGCTCACATCGGGAAACGAACAGATAATGTCCTCTATTTCCTTCTCAATATCGCTCGATAGCGACGATTCAGTGAGTTCACCCATGCTGGATTTCAACAGTTCAACAGACACCTTGACCAGCATGAAACCCACCAGCACCGAGGCCAGCGGATCGAGCACCGTCCAGCGGTGACCCAACAGAATGGCACCGCCAATGCCCACAGTAGTTCCTATCGACGAGAGTGCATCGCTACGGTGATGCCAAGCGTTGGCAACAAGCGCTTGAGAGTCAAGCTGTTTACCTCTAATGACGGTGTATCGGTAAAGGATTTCCTTGACAATTATAGAGATTAACGCAGCGGCAAGTGCCAACCAACCTGGAGCAGCAAGTTGCTTGCCTCCTGCCCAGTCAACAAGTTTGGCTACACCCGAGACGATAATACCCGTAGCGGCAGCCAGCAATGCTAAACCGATGATAAACGAGGCAAAGGTCTCATACTTGCCGTGCCCGTAGTCATGGTCTTTATCCTGCGGCTTAGCACTCACATGGACAAAGGCGAGCACCACGACATCGGTAATGAAATCTGACAGCGAGTGGACGGCATCGGCTATCATCGCCGAACTGTGCCCCATCACACCCGCAATGAATTTGAAGGTCAGCAGTGCCACATTCCCCGCACTGCCCACCAGCGTTACCTTATAGATTTCCTTCTCACGACTCATAGCAACCCCGCAAAGGTAGTCCTTTTACTTAAGCCTGCCAACTTCCACACGCTAAAAAACCGTGTCCCCGCCGATGGACCTCGGCAGGGACACGGTATATTGTCAACAAGGATGAGGAACTATATTCAGATAAGGCTCTATCACACTGTCCTCCACACGGATGAATGTGGGGTATTCTCCGCCGAGTAACATCAGTTTGTCGCCCTGCACTGAATATTCGCATCCGGAGGGCTCGGCGTAGCCGTCGTCAGGGAAGGAATCGTAGGTGACTATCAACTTCTTCCCCGATACGGTATATGTTCCGTGATTAACAATAACGCTGGGCCTTCCATAATAATATTCGACATGATCTTTCCACACCCAATGAAATTTACCGTCTTTGGTGAATTGATAATACAAATCATAATCATCATATTCTTCATCATCAGGATGATTGTATTGCCAGGTCCCGACGATGTCAGTACCCTTGGGCTCGTCGTCATTGCTACAGGCGGTCAAGCCAACGGTAAGCAAGGCCAGCAGCATGACCATCAATGCAAAATAGTACTTCTTTATAGATATCTGCATTTTAAACTCAGTATAATCGGTGCAACCGTAGTTTTATAACTGTCGAGTCAATTCGCGTAATTTGAAATAATAAGTGAGCGGATGCCAATTAGTTCAATTCGCGTAATTCGTAGTTGAATTCTAACTCCTCATATAGGCGGCCTGGTCAGCAGGATTAAAAGCGCCGATGAAGCGTGCGTGGCGTGCCACCTCGGCCTCGCCCATGTTGACATACACCTTGGCGCTGTCCATGAACAGGTCGGGCTCGTTGCTGGCGTCACCGATGAGCAGATAGCCCATGATAATATGGCCAAGCATCTCGACCAGACGACGAGCGTGGAAGGTGATATACTCAGGATCCTCAACAGCCTGGACCTTAGCAAAGGTTTCCTCATAGAGGGCGGTCATGGCTTCGAGTTTGGCCTTCATGGGAGCGACGGCCTCGCTATACTCGCGGGCGGCGTACTCCTTGATCCGGTTCAGATAGGTGCCCGTGGTGACGTGGCGGATTGCTGCCACCACCTGCAACTGGGTCGTACCCTCATAGATGCTGGTGATGCGGGCATCACGGTAGATGCGCTCACAGGCGTAGTCACGCATGAAGCCGCTACCGCCGTGAATCTGTACGCAGTCATAGGCATTTTGGTTACAGAACTCACTGGTCATACCCTTGGCCAGCGGAGTGAAGGCGTCGGCCAAGCGGTTGTAGGCCTTCATGGTCTTACGCTCCTCAGGGGCGAGGGTACGCTCGCGGCTGATGGCCTCCAGCGACTTGTACATATCCACAAAGCAGGTGCACTCATACAGCAGGGTGCGCGAAGCGTCCAACTTGGCCTTGATGTTCGAAATCATCTCGCTCACGGCAGGGAAGTTGATGATAGCCTTGCCAAACTGCTCACGGCTGCGGGCGTATGCGATTGCCTCCTGATAGGCGGCCTCGCTCACGCCGACGCTCTGGGCTGCGATACCCAGGCGGGCGCCGTTCATCAACGACATCACATACTTGATGAGACCCAGCTTGCGGTCACCGCACAATTCGGCCTTGGCATTCTTGAACACTAGTTCGCACGTGGGACTGCCATGGATACCCATCTTGTCCTCGATGCGGCGCA
>JAEEGL014502732.1_pt1 | contig 57612 bp, 88 predicted proteins | sample 9134231 | NCBI WGS metagenome assembly JAEEGL01 (sample SAMN16246548, study PRJNA631951) | gut metagenome | biome: gut microbiome; feature: rumen; material: fiber-attached | host: Bos | place: Iran: Karaj | collected 2018-10
GTTTTAATTTGAGTAATATGAGGTCCAGATTCTGTAAGTCCAGTGTTTACATATGGAACCATTGTTAAAGAATAGTTGCCCGCATAAGTAAGAACCATATCAAGCTTATTTTTGCCTTCTGAAAAATTCATTGAAAAACGATTATTAATAAGTTCTGTGTCTTTTACAGCTTCATCAATTAAATCATTAATTCCATTCTCAGAAGTAAAAATAGTATGTTTTCCATGGTCATATAAATTAATTGTTAGACCAGGGCAAAGACATGTAATAGTTTTAAATAAATCTACAACTTTTTTAATTTCTACTTCTGGATGTGTAAAAAATTCTTCTGAAGGTTGCCATTCAACAAGAGTTCCAGTAACTCCTCCGCCTCCTCGAGTTCTATTATCAAAAACTCCTTCATTAAAAATAATACTTTCCCATTCATGATTTCTCACTGTTGTTACTCTTAACCAATGAGAAAGGAAAGTTGTAATTTTTGAACCAATACCAAAAGAACCTAAAGAAGTCCCCTCATAGGTTCCATCGTCTCGATATTTTCCAGATGTATTTAAAACACTAAACGCCGCTTCAAGAATTGTTTTTCCGTCGTCTCGATATGAGTTTGGAATAAATCCTTGTCCATAATCCCTAACTGAAATCATATCAGGAAGAATGGTTACATCAATTCTATCCCCATGACCTAAACGATATTCATCAACAGCATTAGATACTATTTCAACTAAAAGCTGAGTTGAATATGTACAATCACCTGCATATACTTGCGGGCGAAGTCTTGTGAACTGTAATGGGTCAAGTGACTCAATACTGTTTTCGTCATATAAATGTTTATCTTTTCTATTATCCATTATAAAACTCCCATTGTAATTTTTCTTGTGTTATAGGATGTTTCCCAGCAGTTTTTTGTTTTCCAGTATGATTACAAACTTGACCTATTGAAGAAGCGTTTGATAATCCACACCATCTTGCTGCATCCATCATAGTCGGAAAAATTTCTCCAGTGTTTAAACAAATAATTTGTTTTCCACCTTTACTTTGTCTATGTTGAGATATTTTTTGCAAACTATTTTCATTATGATGTTTCCCATACATAGGATGATTTTCACCAGCAGTTTTCCCTTTACGTTTTTGAGAAATTAATTGTTTAGTTTTTTCTGTATGATGCTTCCCATAAAAAGGGTTTCCTGCGCCAGAAAACATTTTTGACATTAATTTATGTTGTTCTTCTGACCAATGTTTTCCTTTTAAAGATTTACTATTAGCTTTACCAATTTTTTGTTTAGTTTCTTCGCTATGATGAAAATTTTTTCCGCCTGAAGTAATATTATAACCAAAATTATCTTCAGTAGAGCGGTATTTAGATATTAGTTCTTGCTCTTTTAAATTAGCTTCATCTAATGTTAAATTTGTATATAAAATTATGTGTTCAAAATTATCCCAACCATATTTCTAAATGGCTCTATAAAATTTTGGACTAGTTATATATCCTTTTCCATTATCCCATCTTTTTAAAGGATTTTGAGAAGTTTGTCCTATATATACTTTATTATTAATTTTATTTTTGTGTATATATATAGTGAAATTATTCATTGATTTTACCTCCGTTATTTTCTACTATATATAAAAAATATAATAAAAGTATTACAAGACTTTGTCCAAAGATTTTTAAGTTTTAATACTTTTATTTTATATAATATATTATAATATAATTTTTTAATTTTAGCAAACTTTTTCAAAAAGATTAATATTTATATGATTTTTTAATATAATATTTGAAAATTTTGGCACATTAGCTTGAGCAAGAGCATCAGCCAATTCATTACCTATATTGCCTTTATGACCATCAACTTTAATTATATAAATTTGATTAATAAAAAAATTTATATTATAATATTCATATAAAGATGAAATAATATCTAAATTTTTAATTGTTTCATTTTTACTATTTTTCCAATTGTTTTTACTCCATTTATGAATCCAAGAAGAAAGGATATTTATACAATATGCAGAATCGGAATAAATAGTTGCTTGTTGATTTTTATATTTTGTATTTAATAATTCAAATGTCTTTAGAAATGCTTTTAATTCCATTTGATTATTTGTCACATTATCAAACTGTTCTTGATAAGCATCAATTAAATTGCGGTTTTCATCAAATATTACTATCCCAAAACCGCCCTTAGAATTTTTAGATCCATTGCCGCGGCAGGACCCATCTATATAAATATATAACATACAAACCTCCTATATGATATATATTATTATAATATAAATATTTTTATTTTTCAAAAAATAAAAGAGGGAAATTGCAAAGCAATTTCCCTCTTAAAAGGTTTTTATTATTATTTCAAATAATGAGAAGATACATATCCAATATTTCCATTATAAACAACATAATACCAAGATCCAGTATAATAGCCATACCATTTTACTTTTGCTCCTTTTGGAATCTAAAGTATAATTTCATGTGCTATTGAAGAGCCTTTACGTAGATTTAAATTATCTGTTGTTGTAAAGATTTTCTCTTTAATTAAATTATCATGTTTAACAGGTGTATCATAATTTTTAATTTTATTATAGATACTTTCTAATTTTTGTTTAGCAAGTGGACCATAATATCCATCTGTGGTTAATCCATGATTAGATTGAAAATATTTTAATGCTTTTAATGTATTTTGACCAAAATCGCCATCTGCACCAGCTGTACCTATAAAGTATCCAAGTTTAATTAATTTTTCTTGCATTTGTTTAACTAATGCACCATTATCACCGAGTTTTAAGAAGGTATTATCTCCCTTCTTTTCTTCTTTTGTTTTAAAAGGCAATCTATAGGCAAAAGTAAAAAGATCAATTTCTTCAACAAAAGGCTGAGATGTGTAGTTAGCATAAGGTCCAGTTAATTGGATTCTTTCAACAGAACCCGCATCATATCTCTAATAAGTAGTATCAGAAATTTTATTTCCAAGGATAAAAACATGTCCGATTGTATATACTATATCACCTTTTTGTAACTAAGATTCTCGATAAATTTTTTGAGCTTTAAGATTAATTAAACAATCCTATAAATCTGTAAAACCGCGGTTACCGACAGTTTTTAATCCACTCTTGTATAAAACTTGATCGACGAATCTATCACAAGAGGTGATTTTTTCAAAAGGATATACAGAAGGTAAGCAACAGGCGTTTCCATAAGTAAACTTATTGTCTTTATTTTCTTTTGCAATTGTTTTTGCATTATTTAAAAATTCGTCTACTGTAACATCAAATTTTGAAGCTTTTGCTTCTTTAACAGCTTTATCTAGTGTTTCTGCGGTTTTTGGTCCATAAATGCCATCAACCTATAATTTATTTGCCTATTGGAAATATTTTAATGATTTTAAAGTATTTTGTCCAAAATCACCATCAGTAAAGTTTTTATTTTTACCGTAATATACACAATCTGCAAATCCTAAAAGTAATAATTTTTCTTGTAATTTTTTAACATCTTCTCCTTTATTTCCTAATTTTAAAATAGTAATAACAGGAGTTGAAGCATTTCCTAATTGAGCCATATATTTAGAAACTTCTGTTTTAAATTTATCCCAAGTCCAGTTGCTACCTTTACCCTGGTCTCTTTTTAATGGAGATGGGCAATTTTTAGTTGTAATATCTCCATGTCTTAATAAATGGTCCATAGGTAAATTATAAACAGTAAGCACAGCCGCGGCTAGTTTTGCGGCAGTTACCTGAGTGGCTTCTGTAAAATACCATGTTTCATTATCGTTGTTTCTTCCAGAAGCTGTGTAAGTTCCACATTCAACTCCTATTGTATTATTATTTCTTGCATAAGAATGAATATAAGAGAATCCTGAAGAAGCTCCTACATGCCAAAGTTTATCAGTTACTTCTGCGGCTTGATAACATTTACCGTCTTTACTTACATAAAAATGTCCACCGTATCCGCCGCCATATAAATCTGGATTCTAGCCATTTACTCCAAGATAATGAACAGCAAAATATTGATGTGAGTTTGCATTATGAGCAGGAACTTGACTTCTATTCTAACTAATTCTATTGATTAGATTGACGCCAAGTTTTGATAATGCCTATTTTAAAGTCATAGGTTTTGTTCCTCCATTTGAATCATATTGAGTTAAATTGTGTTTTTTAACAATACTCATTACAGATGTAATATAAGCGGGATCTGTTGCATATCCTCGCTTAGATACTTGAGTAATTAGTTGAGTCGGATCTTTTATTGTTAAAACATCTCTATATTTATAGTTTCCATTTTTAGAATATTTAGCATCACGCATAAATTGTAAATAGTCGCATGCACATTGCTAGATATTATCATAGACCCTGAATGAATCTGTAATAGTGGTATGATAGCCATAATATTCTGGAGTTGTTTTAGTTGCGGATTTACCATTCCAATATTCAGATTTCCAAGTATCATTTAATAACTAAGTTTTCATTCCAAGTAAATTATTCCATTGCATTAATAATTTACAGTTATATCCAGTTCCATAACCAGTCTATAAACACATTTGTCCAATTAATACACTAGGGAGATAGCCGCCAATTATATTTGTTGCATTTATACATGGATTTTTTACTTTCTAAATAAATTCTTTCTATGTCATTTTACTCTCCTTTAGAAAAATAAAAGGACAGAGAATTTTATTTCTCTGTCCTTTTATTAATTAATTATCTTTTCTAGGTTTCTAGTATGTCATTACTAGCTTACTATCTGTAATACCTGCTGTTGTAGGATCATTTAGGGCGCCCCATAGTGAAACAATAATTAAACCAAGAACATATGGATTACTTAGTGCTCCGATTAAGAGATTACCAAGAGAAGCCCAAGTTGTTAAATCTTGGAGCGTTAATCCTGCATAAGATAAAATTGGAGTTAAAATTGATAAAATAAGTTGTGCAATAAATATTGGATTTCTAAATCTAACCTTCAGGTTCATTTAATTTTAACCTCCATAAAAAAAATATTCTTTAAGAGTCTCCTCTTAAAGAATATTAAAATTTGAAATAATAATTTATTTAATTTTGTCCAAGTTTTATTTATGACTGTATATGTCTTCAATTACATCTTCAAAAAGAATTGGTTTACAATTATGTGCATCACAGTTGACATTATACATAAAAGGATGGTCACAAAAAGGATTTGGTGAATGAGTATGACCATGTATAGAATATACTTTTACTGGGTCATCATAGTTGTCAACTAAAGTTGGATAATGAGTAAGTAGAAAAGTTTTTTTACCTTTTTTAAGTCTGTATCCAAAATTAATTTCATCAAAAAATTTCTTAAATGCGGCAAGGCGCATTGTTGTATCATGATTTCCAATTGCCAGTTTAATTTTGCCATTAAGCCTTTTGAGAAGAGGGATGCCAGCATCAAGCTCTCCCATAATAACATCGCCAAGATGATATACAACATCGTCTGGCTGAACAACATCATTCCAATTTTTAATGATAGTTTCATTCATTTCTTCTATTGAATTAAAACCACGAGCTTTCCAAATAAAATCTTTATTATGGTTAAAATGTGTATCTGAAATAAGCCAAATATTTGACATTATAAAATCACCCCTTTATAAGTTATTTCATCATTTGTGCTATTGTATTTAAAAATTCGATAGAATCCTTCATCTAATGAAGGCTCTTCAAAGCTATTATGCATATTAACAATAGATTCTCTAGGAACATAACCACGAGTTCCTTTTCTTTGTTCATTTCTTTCTAAACATGTTTTAAGATTTTCATCTATCCAGATTAAATTAATATGATTACAATTGTTTGTAATAATATGGTCAAGAAGCCATTTTCTAGATTTTCTAGTAAGAGAAGTTTGGTCTACAAAAACAATATTTCCAGATGCTAACTCTTTATTAATTTTATCCCAAAGAGTTTTTGTAACTTCTCTTTCTTTTGAAAAATAAGGTTCATCTGGTTTAACAAGAGAAAATCTAATTTTGTCGCGAGAAATAATAACACCTTTATTTGATTTTACTCTATTTTTAAGAAAGGTTGATTTGCCAGAGCCAGGAACGCCACACATTACATATAAATCACCCATTATATAACACCTGCTTTCTTTAAATTTCCTCTAAAAATTCGATAAGATTCTTTTCTATTTCCTTCTGAATCAAAATTATTATATTTCATTTCAAGTTCGAAATCTTTATAAGTATAGTCATCATAAATAGGGCGAATTTCAACATGATTTTTTTCAGCCCCGCAATAAATGCAATATAATTTTTTTAAATGACCTGATTTTCTAAATTTGTTATTTTTTCTAGGAATAGATATTCCTTTTTTACCACAGCAAGTACAATACATTTCTGAAATTTGTGTCGTCAAAATGGAAAATCCTCCTCTTTTTCTATCACATTAATAACAATTATTGGAAGTACCACATTATTTTTATTTTTATAAGTGCAAATATAAATAGGCTCTTCTGTGCTATTATCCATTCTGCCTATTGAAAAATCAATAATAGTCCAAGGAATATCAAAGGCTGCACCTTCAAAAAGAGGTATCTTATCATCTTTTCCCCAAATTTTTACATCTATTACTAAATCAATTTTTTTAAGCCATTCTTTAAGAGTCATATTTATATCCTTTCTTTATTTTTCATTATATATATTATAACAAAAAATAATAAAAAAAACAAGGTGAGATTTTTTATCTCACCTTTAAATTTTACTGATGATATTTCATAAGATATGTTGGAGAAACACACTTAAAAGAGCGAGAACCATCATAAGAACGGAATACAATTCCTTCTCTAATTTCTCCATCAATAACAGAAGTATCACTATCTATAAATTCACGAAGCTCTTCAAGAGTATCTGGAAGTGTATAAGAGTCAGTTACAATAGGAACGCAAGGAATACCATTTTCTTTTTCAAGAATATCTTTCATAATAAGTGAATTTTCTCTTCCATAATTAGAAGAAATAAGATTAAAAGCCATAAAATTATGCTCTGTCATATGGTAATCACGTTTCTGAATTCCAGCTCCATAAGTTTCACCCTGGATAGTAATCCAATCACAATTTTTATATTCTGTTTCAAGAAGATATTTCATCTTATTATAAATATTATATTTCTCAGCCATTTCAATATAAACATTTGTCTCATAAAAACAATTCTTATTAGGCTTATCGAAACATACGTTGCGAGAACAAATATAAAACTCGTCTTTCTTAAAGCCCTTCCCGCGCTTAAGAGTAAAAGTTGTACTAGTCCCATCAATTTTCTCAGTAGCAATCCAAGGAGACTTATCTTCAAACAGATATGGAAGATTTTCGATTCTTTCCTCATCTGTCTTTTTTACCCATGCGGGCCAACTTGTCTTATCCTTTTTACTACCAAAGAATGTGAAAAGAAGTTTTCTTCCCCATTCTCTCTTCATAAGCCATTTAAACGGCTGACGAGAAAAAAGCTTACCATTGCGCTGTGCCATTTTCTTATATTTATCAACAGAATTTGCTTTGCGGGCATTATCTTCTGGAACGGCGTATGTTACATTAAGCTGCTTTGTAAGGAAACGAGACTCATCATTTGTAAAATGGCAAATTCCTTCATTATCTTTAATATAAGCGATGTCACCTGCAAACTGAGCATATTCAATAGTCCATCCAAAATTAGCGGCAGACATTAGAAGTCCCTGAGAAATAAAATTTCCTTTTCCACCAAAAGTATAACGCTGAGTTTTTACTTTATATTTTTTCTTTTCCATAAAAGAAAAAGCTGAATTAGATGGATCAAGATATGAATCTATCTCAAAATAAATTGCAGGATCTCCAGCTTTAAATTCATTTTTACGAACCATAACATGCCAACCACCAATAATAGCACATTCACAATTATCAGATCCTGGGATTGGTTTAATTGCGTCAATAATTGCTACATAAGCCAATTCTCTAGTATTAGTTTTCGGATTTAACATCTTTTCGCACCTCTTTCAAATTTTTTCCATAATATTGAATAATATTTCTTCGTATGGTTTCTTTACTTACATTAAAATATTCAGCCATTTCTGATAAACTTTTTTCTTGTTTTAATAATTGATGTAATTGATTTTTGTCAATATAAATTTTCATTGAATTACTTGTTTTTAATTTGCTTCCACGAATTTCAGTAGGAGTCATATTAAATAATTCTTGACATTTTTTATAAAAAGTTCTTCGACTAAAAGAATATTTTTTACATATATCTTCAATCGACATAAAATTTTTTATATCTTGTTCTAAAGATTTTTTATCAACAATAATAGTATTTTTTTGTCTTGCTAATTCAATCATTTGTTGATGTCGAGTGGGAGGAATTGAATGCTTACCTTTATTATGTTCAGAAATTTTTTGAGATGTTATTACTTTATGTGGATTATTAGTCCAAGTATCTCCCCCACCGCCTCCAGCTGTCATATTATATCCATAATTACGATTAGTAGTGTTATAATAAGCAATCCAATATTTTTCTCTATCGTCTAACTATTCATTTGGTACTTCTTCAATTTGTTCTATAATAAAATTATTATATCCATATTTATTCATAGCATCATATAAACATCTGTTTATATGTCTTTTTGCTAATTTTAAATGATTTTGGAATCTTTCTTTAATAGTTTTTTTAGTTTGTCCAATATATAATTTTTGATTAGATAAGTTTATAATTTTGTAAATGTATCCCATACATTTATACCTCCTGTATTTTCTCTATAATATATAAAAAATACAGACTCTGAGTTAATGTATTTTGTCCAAAAAATTTATGTGAGTTTTCTTTCATTATTTTTATTAAGCATTGTTTATCATCTCCTTTAAAATGCTACTATATTACTAACAAATTCATCAAGAATTATTGACATTTTATCTTCTTCAATATAAAAAAGATCTCTCCCATATTTATTATAATACCAGTCTATAAAATTAATCATAAATTGTCCAAACCGCCAATCTGGAAGATGTGTCATATGTATATCTCTTAAATTTTCATAAAATTTATAAAGTCTATTAGGGTCTCTCATTTTTTTCTCCTTAATCAATTATCTCATAATCCCAACTGATTCCTTGATCGAATAACAAATCTAAAACAAATTCATAAGCAATTTTATTAATTTCATTTTCACTTATATTTTCAGGAATTTGAACTTTACACCAATCAGGCTCATCTGCCCAAGGATAATGAACTCTAACTTTTATTTCCATATTTTTTATTTTCTCCTTTTTCATTACATAAATATTATATAATAATTTTTGTAAAAAAACAAGGAAGGAATTTTTAATTCCTTCCTTGTCATAATTTTTTATTCTTCTTCTTTAGTTACTTCAGTTACTTCAGTATGATTTGCATCAACAATCTTTCCACCGATAAAAGCAGACATTAAAGATTTTAAATCAATACCAAGTGATTCATTAAGACCTTCAGAAACTTGAGTAATATTATTAATAATATTACCACTTAATTTTGAAGAGTCGTCTCCAAACATAACCATCTTTTCAACATTTGCATAACCTGCACCAACGGCTTCAGCAATTGCGGGTAGCTGTTCAAAGTAAATCTTTAACGCATCAAGTTTTTGCTGTTCACGAGCTGCTTCACCATATCTTTCCATAGCTTCAGCTTTCTTTAACAAACCTTCAGCTTCAGCGGTTGCTTTAGCTCTAATAGCTTCAGCTTCTGCGGTACCTTTAGCCTTAATAGCCTCAGCTTCCGCAGTACCAGTTTGTTTAATAGCTTCTGCTTCCTGAATCTTTGCAAATTTTTCAGCCTCAGCTTTAGCTTTCTGAGCCTCCGCACGTCGTTCTGCTTCATACTGTTCAGCCTCAGCTTTCTTTTGTCTTTCAAACAAATCAGCTTCAGAACTCTTTTGAGTCGCATAAAGATTTGCATCAGACTCCTGTTGAGCAGCATATTTTCTAGCTTCTGCAGTTTTCTTAACTTCGGCTTCAAGTTTGCGCTCTCTAATACTAACTTCACGTTCTTGCAAATCAATTTCTTTCTCTTGTCTTGCAAGTTTTGCATCAGCAGTTGCAATTTCGATTGTCTTTTGCTGTTCCTGTTGCTGAATTTCATAAGCAGCATCAGCTTCCGCTTTCTTAATATCTTCAAGTTTCTTTAATTCAGCTCTTTTAATTGTAAGCTTATTTTCTCTTTCTGCAATTTCGGTTGCTGCAGCAATTTGAGCTTCATTAGCAGCTTTCCGCGCATTAGCTTCCGCAACTGCAATTTCCTGTTCTGCTTTTGCTTTAGAAATAGCAGCATCTTTGCTGATTTGAACTGTGTTTTGAAGACCTAAGTTATCAATTACTCCATTTTTATCTTTGAAATTCTGAATATTGAAAGTTGTTAATTCAAGACCCATATCTCGAAGATTAGGAGTAACATTTTCAATGATTCTTTCTGCGATAATCTTTTTATCACCTTGAATAAGTTCTTTTAAAGTTGTCTGAGAAATAATTTCTCGGATATTACCTTCAAGGACTGGTCTTACAATTTCCTCAATCTGCTTTGGTTTCTTACCTAAGAATTTTGCGGCAGCCTTTGGAAGAATCTTCGGATCAGTTGAAATTGCAAAGTTAGCAACTGCATCTACTAAAATATTGATAGCATCTTTTGTAGGGATGTCATCTTTAGATGTAAAGTCTGATTGCATATTTTCAAGAGAAAGGAAGTCTACTCTTTCAAGAATAGGAATTACAAAACAACCTTTACCAATAATTGTTTTGTTTCCAAAAGGTCCAGTTACAACCATTGCCATATTTGGCGGAGATTTCTTATACATAGCTTTGCCAATCAAGGTAATTACAAGGCATAAGAGAGCGATTATTACAATAGGTACTAAAATTGGGATTACAGTAGTTACAATTTTCTAAATCATCTTTTTTCTCCTTTTTTAATAAAATAATATTTAGTTTTCAATGTGCTTATATAAATAATTTTAATTATTTATCTTCAAAATAAATCGGTTCAAAAGTATCAAGATTAAATAGACATGTGCGGTGAGTAATAAAAGAACCTAAATCTATATCTATTTTATGACCATTACAATAAATATATATCTCATCTGTTTTTTCAGGTAGAAATTCATATCTATTTATATAATGGTCTATAGCCAATACTGGAGTGTGACCATGAATACAAAATTCATTTTTTTCTCCTCGCCATACTATATCTGAAATATGGTCTCTATCCCAAATATAATTATTCATTGGAATAATTGCGCTATGCTCTTTAATTAAATGTTCTGTGGTTTGCGGCTGTCTTCCCGCATGACAAAGATAAAATTTATTATCTTTATTTTCATAAATCGCCCAAGTAGGCAATTTTTTAATCTTGTTTATTAATTCTTCTTTTTCCTTTCTACTTAAATTTTTAAAAGCTTTAATAGTATTTGAAGCGCCATTAGCTTCCCATATATATATTTCATCTGGATACTCCCAATATACATCTTCTTCTGATTTACATTTTAAAATTTTTTCACCAATAGCAACAATAAAATCTTCATGGTTTCCACGAAGTAAGGTAATATTAGGAGTTTCCATTACTTCATATAAAATTTCAAGTCCTACTGGTCCTCGATCTACACAGTCGCCAAGACAAAAAACAATATCATCTGGTTTAATATAATTTTGTATCTGTTTCCAAAGACCATATTGTGCGTGTAGGTCTGAAAATGCATATGTACTCATCTTTTCCTCCTTATATTATTTATAAATTTTAAATATTCTTTCTTACATTTCATATTAAAATTATATCAAAATTTTTATAATTCATCAAGAAAAAAGTATATGGTCGAGTTATGATAATTAAAAATACTGTTTTTTTATATTATATATAGAAGAAGATTTTTTTATCACATGATTTTAAATATATAAAAGGAGATAAAAGGATATGGCAGATGGTCAAATTAAATATTCGGTTGGTTTTGATGTTCAAAAAGAAGGCTTAAATCAATTAAAAACTTCTTTACAAGAACTCCAAAAATTAACTGAAAAAGATTTAATGAGAATAAACAGTTCTGACTTAGAAACAGCTAGAAAAGATCTTCATTAGATTAGAGTATAGGCATAGAATGTTAGAACTGCATTAAGAGATTCTTTTAATGCAAAATTAAATACACATAATATTGAGAGTTTTAATAAATCTCTAGAAGGTGCTCATACTACAATAGAAAACATTTATAAAGCATGGAGCGCTGGTGGAACAGCGGGGCAAAATGCATTTAGGAGTTTATCTTCTCAAGTATTAAGTACTAATATTCAGTTAAAACAAACAAATGGTATGCTTGATAAGATGGCATAGACTTTTGTTAATGTTGCAAAATATAATTTTGCTAATACTGTAATTAGAGGTTTATCTAGCTCAGTTCAGCAGGCTTTTGGATATGTTAAATCATTAGATACTTCATTAAATAATATTAGAATTGTTACTGGAAAATCTGCTGATGAAATGCAAAGATTTGCAGAACAAGCTAATAGCGCAGCTAAGAACTTAGGTTCAACTACAACAGATTACACTAACGCTGCTTTAATTTATGCTCAACAGGGCTTATCTGATAAAGAAGTCTAGGCGAGAACTGCAATTACATTAAAAACAGCAAATGTTACTGGACAATCTGCGGCAGAAGTTTCTGAACAATTAACTGCGGTTTGGAATGGTTATAAGGTTAATGCAGATTAGGCTTAGATATATGTTGATAGATTAGCTGCGGTTGCCGCAACAACAGCATCAGACCTAGAAGAATTAAGTAAAGGTATGGGTAAGGTTGCTAGTGCTGCCGCAACAATGGGTGTTAGTGAAGAGCAATTAGCCGCTCAATTATCAACTATTATTTCTGCAACTAAACAAGCGCCAGAAAGCGTTGGTACAGCTTTAAGAACTGTTTATGCTCGTATTAGTGATATCTAGGCCGGAATTGATGAAGAGGGAGTTTCTCTTGGTAATTATTCTGGCAAGATGGCGGCATTAGGTTTTAGTGTTCTTGATATGAATGGTAAACTTCGTGATATGGGCGAAGTTATGGAAGAAATTGGCGGTCGTTGGAACACCTTAACAAGAGAACAACAAGTATATTTAGCTCAGACGATGGCTGGTCAAAGACAGTATAATAATTTACTTTCTTTATTTGATAATTTTGAAGAATATAATAAAGCATTAAGTACTGCTCAAAATGCGGCTGGCACTTTACAAGAACAACAAGATATTTATATGGATTCAACGGCTGCTCATTTGCAACAATTAAAAGCATCTGTTGAGGATATTTATGATAGCTTGATTGACACTGATACTATTAAGAGTTTAACTGATGGATTGTCAACTGCCGCAACATTTGTGGCAAATTTTGTTGATAGTTTAGGCGGTGGCGTAGGTGTTTTACAAACTCTTGGTACGCTTGGAGTAACTGTATTTAGCGAACAAATAGCTAAAGGTATAAATTCAACTATATCAGGTTTTTAGATAGCAAAGAGCAATGCTCAACAATTCCAACAAGCGTTAGATGCAACAAGAGAATGGCAAGGCATAGAAGGACTAGACGATTTTAGTAAAAAGATGCTAGAAAAAAGATAGCAACTTTATGAGATGTCTAGATTAATGACTCCATAGCAATTTACTGAAACACAAACTTCGTTAAATAATGCAATAGAAGCTGGAAATCAATTAAGACTTATCCAAGATTAGCGAGAAGCTTTAGAAGCAGCGACTAAAGCCGTTATGAAACATACTACTGCATGGGAGACTTTAGAGGATATTCAAAAAGACCCAGAAGGGCAAAAAATGATTTTAGATACTCTTCAAAAACAAATAGAGGGTTATCAAGCAGTTATTGATAAATTAGAAGAGTATCGAGATAAAATAAATAGTGTTGGTAAAGAAGCAAATAAAATTAAAGATGAAGATTTTACTCCAGAAGATTAGGCAAATTATCTTGCACAAGCTCAAGCTATAAGAGATCAAATGAAAAACACATTTGATAGCCAAGTCTTAGACATGCAAGAAAATGGACAATTAAATAATTATGAAGAGCAAATAAAAGAAATTAAAAATGAATTTGAAGAAATGAATCATTTGTCCTTTGCTTAGTTAATAAAAAAATTAATGGAAGTTGAAGCAAGAATTCGAGGAATAATGAACTCTTCACGAGGCGCCTCAACAGAATTAGCGGAAGGATTAAGTAATTCTTTTAATTATACTAAAAATAGCTTACCTGCACAAGAAGATGCGGCGCGTCGAGCTTTTCAACAAAATGAAAGTAATGTTGATGAATCACTACTAAATACCAGTAGAGCAATAGATATTGAAAAGTATACAAAAATTGCAGGTGGAATTACTCAAGTAGGAATGGCTATTCAACAAGTGCAAAGATTAGGAAGTATTTGGAAAAATGCAGATTTAAGCACCGGTTAGAAATTCATTCAAATTCTTACAAATGCATCTATGTCCGCACTTATGTTTGGACGTGGTATGGGACAGCTAGTAAAAAGTTTTGGTTTAGTTTCTATGGCTTCAAAGGAAGAAACTTTAACTGAAATTGCTCATGCTGGAGCATTAGGTCTAGTTCAAACTGAAGCTGGAAAAACTGCTATAAGCATCCAAACGTTAAATGGAGTTTTATTAGTAAATCCTTTTGTTGCTGCGGCAGCTGCTATTATGACTGTTGTAACTGCTTTAAGTATTATGTCAAGCGCGGCAGAAGAGGCTCGAAAAGCTCAAATTGAATTAAATAATACTAAAATAGAAGATGAAAATAAAATTCAAGAAAGAGTTGAGTCTGAAAGAGAATTGTTTAAATCTTTAGATGAGCTTGATCAAAAGTATAAAGAAGGAGAAATTTCTAGAGCTGATTTAAAATCAAGTATTCAAGATTTAGTTGGTCAATATGATTTATAGGAAGGTGCAGTTACAAAATTAACTTCTTCTTATACTAATTTACATGATGCTATTTTAGAAACGAGAAAAGAATAGCTTGAAAACGCAAAAAAATCGGCAGAAAGAGAAAAAGAAACAGCTGAGGAACAAGTTAAATATGCAGCAAATAATGATTATGGAGGATTTGTTACTCAAGGAGCTGCAACTAGATACTCTCTAGAAATTGGAACAGGTTTGTCCTATACGGACGAAAAAGATGCTATTTATAGATCTTTAAAAGAAAGTGGTGCAGAAGGCTCTTTTGGAGGTATTTTATCTTTTAATACTGATGATGATATAAATTCAATTATTGCTTTATATGATCAAGTTTCAGAAGCAATTAATAGAGTAAAAGAGGCTGAATAGGGTTCTTAGTATTACATGTCTGAAGAAGAGCGAAAATAGTCTGAATATTATCAAAATGCTCTTAAGTGGCTTAATTAGATGAAAGATTAGGTATAGGCATATAAGAAAGCTATTCTTGATGCTTAGAATTATACAGCAGAATTTGCCGCTGTGACAGCTGAATTAGAGGGAAAAGTTGATTTTTCAAAAATTAATAATTTTTCTGATTATCAAACTCAACGTCAAAATGTTTATGATGCTATGCAAACTGCATTTGAACAAGAAGGAAAAGGCGATGTTTTTGCTAAGAATGGAAATGATTTAGTTGATTCTTATCTTTTAACAAATTTTGGAGACCTTTATAATCAATATAATGAAATTTCTTAGATGATGGACAAAATTACTGAAAAAGCTGGTCCAATGTCTGATGAAATAAAAAAATCTCTTTAGGCAGCAATGGAAGGAATGACGCCTGAATAGTTAGATAAATTAGCTTAGTATTTTGAAATTTCTCCTGCGACTTTTGATAGTTGGGAACATCTTATTGATCTTATTCAAAAAGCAAATAGTATCAATGAGTAGCCTAAAAAATAGCCGACACCTCAATAGCAGTATTTTGAGTCATTACAAGATAAAGCTACTGAAGATTATAATCTTTATCAATCTCTTGAAGATCAAGTTAAAAGTGGAAAAAATATTTCGAAATCTGAATATCAAGACTTACCTGAGTAGGTTCAAGAATATTTTTCAAGATTAGCTAATGGAACCTATAAAATGAAGGGTGACGCTGAATAGTTTTATAATTTAATTAATAATTTAAAAACAGAAGGTTTTAAAAATGCAATTGATTAGATTCAAAATAAATTAGATTCAGTTCACGCTCTTCAAGAAGGTAATTTTGATTATGAAAAAGTAACTGGAAGAATAGCAGTTAATTAGGATTAGCATAATAGAAGAGTTGTTGATACAGGTCTTTTACAAGAACAAGTTGATTATTTAAGTGCTGTTGGTGGCGCCCCCTAGGAATTAATAAATCAATGGCAAGAATATATTGCAAATCAAGAAGTTTCTGATAAATTAGCTAAATAGATTTATGAAAAAGTTCAAGCTACAACTAATGAAACTGGTAATTTAACAGACCAATAGGAAAAATTAACTGAAAAAGCAGAAGAGCTTGAACATCAGTTATTTAATGCTTTAAATCCTATTGATTCTGATGTTGATGAAAATGCATTAAATTCCTTAACAAAATCAATATAGGAGTTGGCTCCTAAATCTGATTAGTTAGCAAACAGCTTGGAAAAAGATGGAGAAGCTGCTTAGGATGTTGCAGAATCTATTTTAAGATTTGATGATGCTATTCAAGATGTTACTAAAAATTATGATGATTGGGCAAAGGCTTTAAGCGGTGATAATATTCAACAACAATCTGAAGCAATAGAAGGTTTACGAGATGCCTATGGAGATTTGCTCGATATAGATGGTGAAGCTTTGTCTGAAAAATTCTTGCTTGATCCACATAATTTATAGTTAATGAAGTCTGCGGCTGAAGGATCTAAATAGGCATATGATTAGTTACTTGATTTAGCAGGTTAGGATATCGCAATCCAGGTTGGTATGGATACAGATCTTTTCTATCAAGATAAAGAGGCAGTTCAAGCAGCTGCAGCAGAACTAGCAGGAATGGATTTTGAAGATATCCAAATAGGCGCTGAATTAAATGATCAAGCATTTTTAGATGGTTTATCAGAAATGGTTAGTGCAGCTGGGATGAGTGCTGACCAGGCGATGGCTTACTTATCTGATATGGGTATTGATGCTGAAGTTATTGATAATACTACGACCAGTACCGATAAACGTTAGATTAATGGTGTTGAAGCTCAAGTTGATCCAGGGCCTGATATCCCAGGAAACGACCCAGTTACTGGAGCGCCTGTAACATATCATTTTCCTAGTGTAAAATATAATACAATTCCACTTGAGTCTCAAGATACTAAAGAAAATACTGCTACTAGTTTAAAAGTTATTTCTGCTAAGAAATCATCTGGTGGTGGATTTAAATATAAAAATGCTTCACATGGTAGCGGTTCCGGCGGAGGTGGCAAAAAAGGTCGCGGAGGCGGTGGAGGTAAAGGAGGAGGCGGTGGAAAAGCCGCAAAACCAGATACCTCAAAGAAAGATCCAAAGAAGCCACTGGAAGACCAAAGAGATCTTTATCATGATATTAATATTGAACTTAAGGGTATTTCAAGAGATCTTGAAAGAGTTCAAAAGGTTCAAGATAGATTATATGGTAAATAGTTAATTGATAATTTAAATAAACAAGTTGCGATTTTAGATAAACAAAAAGAAAAACTTAAAGAAAAACAAAAAATTCAAGAGCAAGATTTAAAGAATCAACAAAAGACTTTAAAGAATCTTGGTGCAACATTTGATAAATATGGAAATATTAATAATTATTTATCTTTAATTTAGGAAAAACAAAAAGCTGTTAATACATTAACTGATCGTGCAAATAAAATCATTGAAGAGTATAATGCTTCAACAGATGCTGAACATAAGAAAAAACTTGCCGCTGATATTGAAGCTTATAATAAATAGATTCAAAAAGCTCAAGAAGATTTAAAGAATACTCAATCTAAAATTAGTAACTATGATAAGCTTCGTGAATAGATGCAAGATTTAGTTGATGAAATTGAAGAAATTACTCAAGAGCAAATTGAAATTAATATTAAGAAATTTCGCACAGAAGTTTAGATTCGTCTTGATATGGGCGAAGCTGAAAGAGATTGGAATGATTTTGTTAGAAATGTAATTAATAGCGATGATGTTCTTAAAGATACTGATTTTGATAAAGTATTTGAGGATGCTAAACAAAATTTAGGTGATTTAACTTCTTATTTTGAAACTAAATAGATTGAAGCTTTAGCTAATAAAATGATGTAGACAAGATAGCAAATTGAAAGTATTGATGCCACTGGTACGTCTTCTATTTATGGAGATAACAAAGCGCAAGCTATGTAGGATTTACAAAATGATCTTAAAGATTTACAAGATTAGATGAAAGATATTAGTGATTTAATTCAAGACATAGATGAAGCTATTTTAGACACCGTTGATGATATTGATGATCAATTAGATGAAAGACTTGAAGCATATGAATTTGTTCAAGATTTAATTGAACATGATTTAGACTTAATGGATTTATTATATGGCGATAGAAATTATGATGCTATGGATAGTTACTATAAACAGCTTCAAAAGAATGAATTAGATAGATTAAATCTATTAAGATTATAGGGTGAATTTTGGAAGAAAAATTATGAAGATGCTATTGCAAAAGGTCAAACAAATTTAGCTAAAGAATATGAGAAGAATTATAAAGATGCTATTAAAAATATTAATAGTGTAATTGAAGAGTCTATTTAGACTCTTACTGATAAATATACAAATGCTATCAATAAGATTTTTGATGATTTAAATAAGAAAATTACTAGCGGAAAAGGGCTAGATTATTTAGATAAACAATGGTAGTTAATGACTAAAAATGCAGATTAGTATTTAGACGCTATTAATGCGGCATTTGGTATTCAATAGATTGAATCTAAATTTATTGATGCTATAAATAATACTGATACTTTAAAAGGTCAGCGCGCATTAAAGAAAGTCATGGATGAACAATTAAACAATTTAAGAACAAAAGAAAAACTTACTCAATATGATGTTGATAGAGCGGAGAAGTTGTTACAAATTGAACAAGCTAGAATTGCTCTTGAAGCAGCACAGTCTAGTAAAACTTCTTTAAGATTACAGAGAGATTCTCAAGGTAATTATTCTTATCATTATGTTGCTGATCAACAAGGTATTTCAGAAGCGGAAGATAATTATAATCAAGCAGTTAATGATTTATATAATTTTGATAAAGATAAATACAGAGATAATTTACAACAAATGCTTTCTGCTTGGCAAGAATTCCAGTCTGAATATACAGATATAAAAACAGATATGTCTTTATCAGATGAAGAACGATTAGAGCGTTTAGCTCTATTAGAAGAGCAGTATGGAGAATATATAAATGGACTAGCTTAGCAAAATACAGATATTCGTGTAAATCTGGCGGAGTCTGCGGTAAATGATTTAGCTAATTTATATGAATAGGATGCCACAAACTATGAAGCTATGACTCTTGAAGAAAGAGAATCTTTAGTTTAGAATTTACTTGTACCTTGGAGCGAAGGTATTCAAGAAATGATAGATTATTTAAATGGTGAAGGCGGGTTCTTACCTGTTACTCAAGATTCTTTTGAAGAATTGATTGCTATTACTAGAGATTATGAAGCTGAATTAGCTCAAATGGCGGCAGAAGCTGGTGTTGATTTAAATTTAGTTTCACAAGGTGTTGACCAAGTTAAAGATGAATTTGATTTATTAGGTCAAGAAAATGCTGAATTAATTCAATTAATGTATGGTGAGCTTCAAGCAATTCTTGATTTAAGAGAGGTTGCTCAAGGATTAGTTACTGAATATCAGCATATTTGCAATGCGGCTATCCAAGCTGTTACATAGATTCAGGCTTTTATTCAGAAACAACAAGAAGCAGCTGCTTCTTACCAACAGACTGCCGCAGCTTATTAGGCGATGATTGTTAGAATTCAAAATGCTAATGCCGCGCTGGTCGCTCAACCTTTAGGAAATTATACTGGCGGCTATGATGATGGTGGAGGCAGTGGAGGCTCTACAAGCGGAGGCAGCTCTCCTGGCGGAGGTAATGGAAATAGAGGTTTTAGAAGTAATGGAAATTCCAGTAGAAATAAGCTACCTTTAGGAGGAAGCAGTAGCGCAACAAGTAGCCTTTTACAAGGGCTTGGGATACCAGTAAAACCAAGATTTGGAACTGGTGGTTATACTGGAGACTGGGCGTCTAATGACGGTAAATTAGCTATTCTTGATAAAAAAGAACTGGTTTTAAATAAAGAAGATACTAAAAATTTCTTAGATGGAATTATGATATTAAGGTAGATTACAAGTAGTCTTGGTGGAAGTATTTATGCTAAAGTTTCAGGGTTAAAATCTAGTTATTTTAATGCTAATTCAACTGATGAAATTCAACAAAAAGTATAGATTAGCGCATCTTTCCCGAATGTCAATAGTAAAAGATAGATTGAAGAAGCGTTTAATGACTTAGTAAATCTTGCCGCCCAGCGCGCAATGAGAAGATAATGAGGAGAAATCCTTATTATCTTTTTTTATGAAAGGAAGTTTATGGAAGACATAATTTTAATTGAATATAAATGGAATCATGGTATTTATGAATTAAAAGATATGATAGAGTTAGTAAAAAATCAGAAATTAACTAAATAGGAATTTTTTGATATTACTCGTTATAATTATGATGGAGTAACTAAGAGATTATAACTTTTAATTTATAGGATTTGACAAGTGAAAAAAAATATTATATAATTTAATATAAAAAAAAATTTTTCACTTGTCAAATACAAGAGAAAAAAGGAGAATAAAAAATAATGAGTGTAAATGAAAAAGTTTTAGATGCGATTGAACTACTGACAAAAAATTCAGTATAGAAAGCAAAATATGATAAAACAATTCAAGCACAAATTTTATCTTGTGAAGATTCTACTATTGGTAAATATAGATGCCGCTATCAAGATGCAACTTTTTACGCATATAGTAGTAATTTAGATTTAACTTTTTCTAAAGGTTCAGAAGTATATATTTTAGTTCCAGGGAATGATATGAGTAAAGAAAAGACTATTCTTGGAACAACCAATAAATTAGGAATTAATTTTATATCATAGGCGGTTGGTGATGAAGCTTATGATATAGTTGGTAAAAATTGTATTACTTCTGATGGAGTTTATTATTTAGATTCAGATAATAAAGAATATATTTATACTATTTATGAGTATAATAAAACAATAGATTAGAATATAAGTATAGATATAGATTAGTTATAGACTTATATGAAACAATCTTCATCTATAATTGCGGGAGCCTCGTTTAAAACTTCTTTGGACGAGAAAAAACAGCATCAAGGTAGTTTTGGTATAGTTTTTAAATTATGCTTTTTAGATAACGCTACGCAAAGTTAGGTTATAAGAACTTATGTAGTTGATGAAGATAGTATGTCTGGAGTTAACCCATATCAACAAGAGAGAAAAACTAGACAATATCAAATCTTTGATATTGATGGTCAAAATTTTGAAAGAATTGAATCTATATCTATTTTTAATAGAAATTTTCCAGGCTCATCTGGAGAGTTAATAACATAGAAACTAAGTGAAGGTGATATTGAAGTTAGTAATATTGAATTATTAGGCGCAAACCGCATGACAGAGACTGAATTAAGTGGTGTTGCAATTTCTTTTTTAACGCCTGAAGGAACTAGCTTTGTTGGGGCTACAAATTAGAAATATAAAACAATCACCGCGCAAGTTAAAGTTAAAGGAAAGCTATTAACTTCAACATCTAGGCTTTCTTTCTATTGGGGAATAGAAGATATAAGTATCTCTCCTAATAGTCAATACTATAATAAACATTTAGGGCGTGGCTGGAGATGTCTAAATGAAAGCAATGTTATTTAGCAGCAAGAAGGCCAAGAACCAATTATTGATTGGATACCAAGTACAAATAAATATATTTTTAAAATACAGCAAGCAACCGCAAAATACACAAAAATAAAAGTTGCTGTTATTTATAATGAAAATGTTATTACAAAAACTTTAACTATTTTAAAGAAAGTGGGAGTGCTGCCTGAACTTTCTATTGAATCAAGTGGTGGAACTAGATTTTATTTTGATATAGGTCATCCAAATTTGACTTGTAAAATTAATGGTTAGGAGTTAATTGGAGAAGAGTATAATTATTATTGGGGATATGAAGCTAATAATGGCATCCTTTAGCAATTAGCTGAAACCGAAGATTTAAATAATGACTTTTAGACAGCTATAAATAAACTTAATGATTTAAAAGAAAAAATAGCTAATGGAGTTGTATTACCAAAAGCAAATGAACAAAAATTAGCTAATGCGGAAGCTGCTGTATATCAATACAATTTTATTCAAAGAGTTAAAAATAATAAAATTTTTGATGTGCAAATAAAAAATATTACGTCATTTGGTACTTTTAAATGCTCAGTCTTTAAACAAGAAGATTAGGAGCGGGTTTATTTAGGGACTGCCGCAATTACATTAACAAATTCATTAACTGAATAGGGTGAATATAGTGTTGTAATTAATAATGGCTCTGTTGTTTTTCAATATGATGAAGAAGGAGATGCCCCAACTAGTCCAAATTCAACAGTACAACAAGTAATAAAAGCATTAACATTTACTGTTTATGATAATTTAGGAAATGCTATTGATGATGAAGTTATTCAAAAAAATAGTTAGTGGTGGTGGGAATTCCCCACAGAAAATACTATGCTTACTGAATTAAATCAATAGACAGAAGTATAGGAAGAATAGAATGAGGATGCTGAATTTAAAAAATATTTTAATATTCCTAGTTTAATGTATGGTATTTCTAATAAATATCGTGTTCAATATCAAAATAATCAAATTAAATTGGTTATTAAATATAAGGACATGGTTTTATCTGCGGTGACTAGATTTACTTTTGTAAAAGAGGGTGATCCTGGAACAAATGGAACTGAATATATTGTTCGTATTGTTCCAAATGTTGCAGATGATAGTGACTTTGATGGCTATTCAACTATTACTAGAGTATTTTTTAAGAATTAGCGGATAAGAAGAACTTTTTTAAATTATAAATTGAAAGATTTTATTGAAGATTAGGATGCTAAAGTATATAAAGATGGGTATTATCAGTTTAATCCAAATTCCGCAAAATTATTTAAAATTGAAGTTTGGAAAAGCGGAGAAAAAATAGATTTAAATGATACAACAACTCTTACATGGGAAGTTTTGCAAAATAAAAATGATACTTCTAATTTAACTATTGATGAAATTAGCGGGTAGGTTGGATTTACAAACAATTTTCCTATAATGGAATCTCCTGCTGATATTGTTAAATGTACAATTACAATAGAAGGGAAAAAATATTATGCTACAATACCTGTAATAGTTGTAGATATTCAAGATAGTATTTATAGTGTTTAGTTGAAACCACTAAGCGGGTTTAGATATGCAGTATATAGTAACGATGGTATGAAACCGCAATATGCTAATCTTCCTTTTGAAATTGTTTGTTAGAAAAAAATTGATAATATTTGGGAAGATATTTCATTAAACACTATTAGTAATGATGTTTTAAAACCAATTAAATATGATTTTAGAAATATTGGCGCGCTTGAAGAAGATTATAGAAATAGAGCTGAAGATAAACCTATAAATTATTTTTATTGCTCACCAATAAGTAGATTTGATGGTTACTCTGTAATTAATTCAGTAGTTTGTAACATATCTTAGAAGTGGCAAATTGAAGATTAGACAGGGCAAACTTTAATTGGATCAATTCATATTCCTATCCATCTTTTATTAAATAAATTTGGACTATCCGCACTTAATGATTGGGATGGTAATAGCATTTAGATAAAGAATGATACCAGTGGAAGTAATTATATTTTGTCTCCGCAAATGGGCGCAGGAACAAAAAGTAATGATAATGAGTTTACTGGTATCTTAATGGGATAGGTAAAAAATGTTAGTGGCACTACAAGTAAATCTGATATTGGATTGTTTGGTTATGCAGATGGTGAAAGGTCTTTCTTTTTAAATAGTGAAAATGGGTCTGCTATTTTTGGTAAAGCAGGTAATGGGCAGATTGTAATTGATCCAAACGCTGTATTGAAAGATGATGAACTATAGTCCGACAGTAATGCATTAAGGTAGGTTAAAGGATTACTTTATAGTAGTAATTTTTGGAAAAATTATGATGATAATGGATTACCAACATATTATAAATATAGAACAAAAGAATATATTCCCACTCAAAATACTAATCAAGAAGGAATGTTAATTAATTTATCTTAGCCTGAAATTTTCTTTGGGAGTGGCAATTTTTATGTTACTAAAGAAGGATATTTACATGCCTCTGGCGGTGGTGATATTGCTGGTTGGCAGATTGGAAAAGATATTTTAACAACAGGAAATCTTACATTAGATTCTACAAATCAAAAAATTTATAGCGGTGAGCATGAAGACTTGGGAAGCGGAAAGTCTGGTTTTTATTTAGCTTCTAATGGTTTATCTATTGGTGAAAGATTTAGAGTCGATTCAACTGGAGTTCTAAGGCTTGGAAGACATGCTGCGCATAGTGACTCTGATTGTTGGATAATTGGCTATGATGATAATGGATCTTATATTAAATATGGAAAGATTGATAAAGATAATCCTGATAGTAGTAAATATGTAAAAATTGGTACTGATAAAATTCAATTAGGAAATAAGTTTTCTGTTGATAATACTGGAAAATTATAGGCTATTTCTGGGAAAATTGGCGGATGGTATCTTGCTAATAATCAAATTTATTGGGAAAGTAATGAAGATAAAAAGAATGGTAAAATTCCTAATATTGGAGCCGAACCTAGTAATTATATTTCTTTAAATGGAAGTAAAGGAGAAATAAAAAGTAATAATTGGGCGTTAAAACAAGATGGAACAGCATGGTTTACTAATATAAAAAAATTAAATGGCAAAATTGGTGATAATAATAAATTAGAAGGAGTTGGCTTTACTTTTGGAGGCGGAGGAAATTGTGGTTCTGCCATAATTCCAGTTAATATTAGTGTTAGTGGCGCTGGAGTGTCATTAGATACTTATTTTGCAAAAAAACTTTATGTTGATAATTTATCTGCAAAAGTAGCAACAATAGAAAAAGCTCAGATAACAGAGGCTAAAATACAAACTTTATTTACTAATTATCTATGGATGCCTATAAATGGAATAGGAACTAGTATTATAGGTAAATTTGGGCATATTGATGAAGATATCCTTGCGTTACAGCGAGCCGTAGCTGCAATTCAAATTCCTCCAAAAAGTTAAAAAGGAAAATAAAAATGACAACGATAAATTTAAAAACAGAACAATTTAAAAATCAAATTTATGATTTAATTAATTAGAATGAACTTCCTATTTCTTTAACTTATTATATCTTTAAAGAAATTACAGAAAATATTGAAAAAGCTCAAAAAATTGCTGTAAAAAGAGAGTTAGATTAGTTAAAAATGCAACAATAGAAATAGGAAGAATAGGAAAAACAAGAAGAATAGATAACTGAATAGTAAATAAATAAGGAGATTAATCTTATAGATTAATCTCCTTATTTTTATTCCCAATTTATTTCATTATCAAATTTTTCTAAATAAGCATCAAGAAGACACATTGCATCTGCCTAATCATCATTCACATTTATATCATATTTATCTTTAACATATTGTATATCTTGAGATTTTAAGTTATCTCTTTTTACTCCGCGGCCTTGCTTAAATTTTAATGCGGCGCGCCATTCACTTGGTCCGATGAACTAGAACTAAATCTTCGGATTAATCTAATGTGCAGCAATTGCAATTGCTGCCTGAAGCCACATTAATACTTTACTTGTATGTGAATTAAAATCAGGCCGCACCTATTCCATAACAATTTTATCTATTTTATTTTTTTCTATAATTACAGATAGCTAACTCCGCATCTTTATAATTCTTTGAATTACATCTTTTGATGATGCGGTAATATATCCGTGAGATTTTATAACTCCATCTTCTCCTACACACCAACCAGAAGATCGTGTTGATAAATCTAATGATAATATTTTCATAAATTACACCTCTTTCTACTTGTATTATATAAAAAATTTTTATTCTTGTCAACTCAATTTTTTGGTCAAAAGTAATTAATTTTATAATAGAAATTTTTATATATATGTGGAAAGAAATATTTTCTTTCTTTTTTCGCGAAAATTTAGTAACTGTTAATTAATTCAAAAATAAAAGAGATCTCAACTGGAGGAAAGTAATGGCAAATTACAATAATCCTAATTACTTGCAGCAGTCTCAGCTTATGAACGGAATGTCGGGACAGCCGCAATTACAATTCCCTTATGGGAGCAATAACATGTTATTGAGCAACACCCCATATAATAACTATATGGGTAATAGACCTATTGATTCTCAAGATTTGTTATCTAATCAGTTTTTAAAGTGTAGACCTGTTTCATCAAAAGATGAAGCAAGAGCTTTTCAAATTGACTTAGACGGTTCCCTTTGGGTATTTACTGATTTAGGAAATGGAAAAATTTATACTAAACAAGTGAATAATGATGGAACAGCAGCTTTTAAAACGTATGTTTTCACTGAAGATTAGAATCCTTTTAGCTCTACTGAATATGTAACAAGAGAAGAATTTAATAAAGCACTTCAGTCATTGATGGCGGCAATGCAGACTACTAGCTCTACAGAACCAGTTCCGCCGCAATAGAAAACAGTAATGAATTTTTGATAAGGAGATAAAAAATGAACGTGAATCCGATGCAATTAATTCAAATGATTAAAGGCGGTAAGAATCCTCAACAACTTGTTTTAAGTATATTACAACAACAAGGTCAGAACAATCCAATCATAAATAATGCAATAAATATGGCGCAGAACGGAAACTCATCTGGATTAGAGATGTTAGCGCGAAATCTTGCCGCGCAAAGGGGACTCGACTTTGATAAAGAAATTGCAAACTTGAGAAATCAATTAATGTAATTATCTTTGGAAAGTAAGAGGAGATTTTATAATGTTTAATAACAATAATGGTTATTCATTAGCAGATATAGCTGCCGCAACAGGCAATAATAATAATGATGGTTTTGGTGGTTTTAATGGTGATGGTGCTTGGATTTTCCTATTGTTCATTTTAATTTTAATGGGCGGCTGGGGAAATGGTTATGGATATGGCTACGGCGGAGGCGGTGGAACTGTTAATGCAGTTAATGCTGATGTTCAACGTGGCTTTGACCAAAGTGCAATTATTAATGGACTTAACGGAGTTTCCACTGCGATTAATACAGGCTTTGCAGGAGCAGAGATCTCTCGTTGTAATGCTCAGGCAAATGTTCTTCAAACATTAAATAATAATCAGGCTAATTTATCTACTCAACTTAATACTATTGCTATGAATCAGCAAAATTGCTGTTGTGAAAATAGAGCGGGATTAGCTGATCTTAAATATACAGTAGCAACTGAAGCATGCGCGGATCGTACGGCTGTAACAGATGCGCTTCGTGATGTTATTGCATCTAATACAGCTAATACACAAGCAATTCTTGACAAATTATGTCAACAGGAAATTGATGCTCTTAAGGCACAAAATCAACAGCTTCAGATGCAGAGCTATCTTGCAAACTTAGCGGCGTCTCAGAATGCTCAAACTGGGCAAATTCTTACAGACAATGCCGCACAAACAACTGCTTTACTTAGAGCTTTAAATCCAGCTCCAATTCCAGCATATGTTGTTCCAAATCCTGTTGGATGTAACTGCGGAAATGGATGTGGTGGCAACGGATTTTATAATTAACAAGGGGGGTTGCTTATGGCTAGTTATGTAACGACTACTGATTCATTAGTAGCATTAAATGGTACGATTCCTTTTAATAGTGTTTCTATTCCTTGTAATAAGGGGAATGTTGTTCCTCTTGTCCCGGGAATTCTTAACTTAAATGGTAGCACCTCTAATCGTTTTGCAAGATATGAAGTAACTCTTCAAGGAAATGTTCAAATTCCTACTGGGGGTGCGGTTACTCCAATTGCTCTTGGGATTACGCTTAATGGAGTAGTAATTCCAGAAAGTGTTGCAATTGTAACGCCCGCCGCAGTTGGAGATTATTGGCATATAAATACTTCAGCTTCTATAACAGTTCCTTGCGGATGCTGTGTGACTGTATCTGGTGCATACGTAGATGGAACAGAAGATGATCCAGCTACAACACCAACTCCGTCTATTCAAATTAGACGTGAAGCATCATTACAAGTAGTAAGAACAGCATAAGGGGGATAAATATGGCAACTGACGCTTTAAAAACAATGAAAGAACAATTAACAAGTTGTGTTCAGGGGCAGCTTGGAGATATTTCTAAAGTAGATGCGCATGAACTTGGTGAAGCGGTCGATATGATTAAAGACCTTGCAGAAGCTATTTATTATTGTACTATTACTTAGTCAATGGAGAAAGGTGAAGAAGCCAAAAGCCAAGGTGAAACGAATATAAACTACTATACCATTCCATATAAAATGATGCCAGATTATAGAGATACTGAACGGATGAATGGTTACATGTATTATCCAACAAGCGGAAATGGACAAAGTTCTGCCGTTGGTGGACATGGAACTGGAGTATCTTATTATACTGAAATGTCTGGTATGATGGCTCGAGATCCGCGTTAGGGAAGAAGTCCTATGCGTCGCCGCATGTATATGGAAGGAAAAGAAATGCATAAAGACACTAATTCTCAAATGAAGGAATTAGAAGCATATTTGCAAGAATTATCAACAGATATTACTGAAATGATTAAAGATGCGTCTCCTGAGGAAAGGGCGACGTTACGTCAGAAAATGACAACGTTGGCTAACAAAATCTCTTAATGTTTTTAATAAATAATACATATTGGAAACTTGCTTTTGTATCTCCAGATTTTCCTCTATTAAGAAGAAAATCTGGAGATTTTTCTATAGGTGCTTGTGATAATTTAACCAGAACTATATATATTAATGAGACGCTGACTGGGACATTATTAAAAAAGGTGCTTTGTCATTAGATAACGCACGCCGCAATGTTTTCTTACAATGTTGATCTTACTATTGAACAAGAAGAATTAGTTGCGGATTTAATTTCCACCTATGGAAATGAAATTATATATATAACTAATAAAATTTTTTCAAAACTTGAAAATCTTTCTTAATTAAATATAAGAAAGGAGATAATAAAATTGGAAAAAGTAACGGCTATAAGAATAAAACAACCAAATAATATGATTCTTTCTGATGAAATTCCTATAGGCGTTTCAGCATAGAATGTTGATTGGGATAGTTCTAATAATTTAAAACAAGTTTTAGGAAATGTTGACATTGATAATAAAGGAGATATACAATAGCAAATAGATAATATATCTTCTTTAATGACAGTTCCAGATTCTGAATTATCATCTAGTAGTACTAATGCTGTTCAAAATAGAGTAGTAAAACAAGCATTAGATAAAAAAGCTGATAAATCAACTATTCCAAAAAATATAAGCGAATTAACAAATGACGCTGGATTTTTAACTTCAACCACTGCTCCTGTCACTTCTGTAAATGGTTATACTGGAGAAGTAAGTATTGATCTTAGTGGTCTTGACAGAATTGATGGTTTAGAAGATCGCATAGCCGAACTTGAAAATACATCTGGGGGTGATGATGATGATCAATCTATAACAATTGATTCTGAGTTACTTGATAGTTAGAATCCAGTTTAGAATAGAGTAATAAAAGCTGCTTTTAATGAAGTAGATAATTAGTTTAATCATATCAATTAGGTATTAAGTGGGAATAGCGCAGCAATTACTGCGCATGAAGATCGTATAGATGCTCTTGAATTACGTCCAACTGGAGGCTCTATTACAATTGATAATACAATTTTAGCTAATAGTACGAATCCAGTTCAAAATAGAGTTATTAAAGAAGCATTAGATACTAAAGCTGATTTATCAGAGATCCCCGCCTATACAAGCCAATTGACAAATGATTCTGGATTTTTAACTAGTGCGCCAGTTACAAAAGTTAATGGACAAACTGGGGATGTGGTTATTCCACAAGCTAGTACTTCTGTTTCTGGGCTAATGGCGGCAGCTGATAAAGTTATGCTTAATAAGCATGAAAGCTAGATATAGCAGCTTAAGATAAGTGGGGGTAGTAGTTCAATAACAGTAGATAGTGCACTTTCAGATACTTCTACTAACCCCGTTCAAAATAAAATTATTAAGCAGGCTCTTGATTCTAAAGCTGGAATATCTATAGCTACAACATCTGTAAATGGTTTAATGTCATCTGCAGATAAGACAACACTTGATAGTTATGAATCAAGAATTACCGCTTTAGAAAACAATTCTGGAAGTAGTAGTGGAGAAACTCCTACAATTACGATTGATTCTGCTCTGTCTAGTACTAGTATGAATCCTGTTCAAAATAAGATTATAACATAGGCTTTGAATTCAAAAGCTAGTAATGATATAGTTAGTATAAATTCTTCTGGTCTTATGTCCGCGCAAGATAAAATACAATTAAATAATCATGAAGGTAGAATTGATTTAATTGAGAATACTCTATTAAATGGCTCTGTTGTAACAGTCGATGCAACACTATCTAGTACTAGCCAAAATCCAATTCAAAATAAAGCAATTAAGGCGGCGCTAGATACTAAAGCTAATATCTCAACAGTTCCTGTTATATCGATGAATGAGCCAGAAAAAAGAATGATTATTTAGAATGGAAGCTCCTCTTCAACTTAGATCCCTTCAATTGATATTGACTCTAGTGTATTAGAAGAATATGAAGAAAGATTAACTTAGTTAGAGAATCGATATGTTACTCCAGAAATGTATGGAGCGGTTGGGGATGGTTTAGAAGATGATACAGAAGCTATGTCATAGGCTTTTAATTCAGGGTCTCCAGTTTATCTTACTCCAGGAAAAGAATATTATGTTGATTCTATTAATATTATAATTCCTCTTATTCTTATTGGAAATTTTGCTACTATTAGTACAAAATATTCAGATAGTACAAAAAGTTTATTTACTGTTAGACCTATAGCTAAAGAGGTTATAATAAATAATGTTAATTTTACAACAACAGTAGGAGTGGACACTGTTGGGGCGCATGGAGAAACTATAACTAATCGCTCAAAAAGAACTTGTATTACTTCTTATGGGGTTGATAAAATCTCAATTATAAATTGTACTATGGAAAATTTTGATGAAGGTATTATTGGAATAACTTCGTCTTCAGATTCTGTTTATGCAAATGTTCCTTCACACTTATATGTAAAAGATACAAAAATAACTAACGTTTTAATGGGAATTAGCAGACTTTTTAAACATGTAGTAGTTGAAGGCTGTTATATAAAAGTTGGTTAGGGCGCACAAAGTGGAGAACATTGTTTATACTTCCTTACAGATGTATTAACAAATGCCTATGTTGCGGATACAACTTTAATTACTGCAGGATCTTCTTCTGGATCTTGTGCCCAGTTTTATCCTCGTAACGGAGAACCTAATTCTAATTTAGTAAATGGAGTATATCGAATTGACGGATGTACTTTAATTGGTGATGCTTATGTAAGTACTCATGGCGGAGGAAAATGCTATGTAACCGCATCAACGCTTAAAACTTAGAATTATAATACTACTAATAAAAGACGTCAGTTAGCTTGCCCATCAAATGATGATAGTTTTATTGATGTCACAAGTTCTTCAATTAATTTAGAATGTCAAGATGGTGTTACAGAAAGGATAATTTATAGAGGATGCAATATATATTCAAATAAAGTTCTTTCTGGACGTTTTGCAATATATAAAGCGTATAATTGTTAGTTTGACAATATTGGAATTAATCTTGTTAATAATGCTGAAATTATAGGTTGTATTTTTGCTTCTTCAGAAGGTGTCGCAGGAAAATATTATATTTCAGCTAGCTCATCTGTGACTGCCGCCTCTATTATGAGGTGTATTTTTAAAACAGGAACAGATGTTAATTATATAGCACATAATTCAGAAGGAAAATGTGATTTAATTTCAATTATTTCATCTTTACCTAACGGAAATAATATTCCTAATTTAGTTTTTTATCATAAAATTAATCCATCTGCGCAAGAAGAAAATAATAATTCTTCATCATCAACTGATACAGTTGTAAATACACCTAAAATGGGAAAAGCTGTTTTTGTTGGAGATTCTATTGGTCAAGGTTTTAATAATAATGATTATTCATTTGTGAATATATTAGATGAAGATAATTTTTTTGAACAAGTTACAAAAAATTGCCATCATGGAGATACTACATTCCAAATACTTTCATTATTAAGTGATGTACAAGCAAATGTTGAAGAAGCTGAAATTGTTTATATTTCATGTTAGGGAAATGATATAAATGCATTTAAAAATGGTACTACATCATAGCAGCTTGCCAATGGTATTAGAACTGTGGTAAATGGAATTCGAAGTGTAAATGCAACTTGTGTTATTGTTTGGTTACCTCTTTCAATTTGTCATTTTGAAAAATTAGGTAAACCTGCTAATTCTAGTGCAGAAGATTTAACATCATATTATAAACAATGGGCAAATGCAGCTTTCCCAGTTTTTGCATAGCTTGGGGTTAGCGTAATTCCTATTTATGATATGCTTACTACAGCTTTTGCGGTTTCTGATGGAAGACATCCAAACAATGCTGGACATCGTTTAATTGCGAATCTTATAAAACAGAATCCTTATGGTTATACAAATTTTCCAACTGTTTTTACATAAAAAATAAAGAAAGGATGATATTAAAAAGTGGATAAAATAACAGGTCTTCAATTAAGACAAACAAATAATGACACTTATGCAGTCCCAATTGGAGTGTGGGCGTAGAACGTTCTGTGGGATGAATCATCAATTTTACCAGATATTATAGGCGATTTAGATAATTTAACTACGGTTAATAAAGGAACTCTCGTTGCCGCGATTAATGAAGCTGCAACAACAGGAAGTGGAAGCGGCAGTGGGAGTGGAAGCGGAACTACAATTACAATTGATACTGCTTTATCAAGTACTTCTACCAATCCTGTTCAAAATAGAGTAATTAATACTGCACTTAATAGCAAAGCTGGAACTGCAGTTGCTACTACTTCAGCAAATGGTCTTATGTCATCAACAGACAAAACAACTCTTAATAGCCATGAAACAAGAATTACTGCATTAGAAAATAATTCTGGAAGTGGAAGTGGTTCCTCAACTGTTTCTAGTAACAATGAATGGAGTACAAAGAAAGCTTTGTTCTTTGGAGATTCTATTGGGTATGGAGAAGATAATAATGGATATAGTTTCATAGATATTCTTCAAGAAAAGAACTTTTTCTCTTCTGTCTATAAAAATTGCACGAGTGGTAATACAAGTGTAACACTTTATACTCATTTACAAGAAGCTGAAACTGAAATAGCTAGTGCGGATATTATATATTGTGAATATGAATATAATGACATTGTTGGTCTTATGACTGGCAATCTTTCTACAGCCACTCTTGTAAATTCTCTTAATACTGCAATAAGCTATATTAGAGCACGAAATGCGACTTGTCAAATAGTATGGATGCCATTAACAATTTCTCATTTTGAAAAAATAGGTAATCCTGCTGGATCTTCTCAAAATTTAACAGATTATTATAAACAATGGGCTAGAGCCATGTATCCAGCTTTTGCTAGCTATGGAATTAGTCTGCTTCCAATTTATGATAATATTGTTGATGGACATAGGGCTACATCAACTAGTATTCACCCAAGCACTGCCGGCCATGAGGCTATCGCAGAGCATCTTATTCAAATGCCTCTTGGGACAAGCAATTTTACAGTAACTTTACTTGATGATGCAGGCGGCGACGGATCTGGGTCTGTAGTTACAGTAATTTATGATGGCACTGCTTCCATTCAATCAAATAATGGTTTTAGATATATATTGCTTAATAATATTTCAGATATTATAGCTGTTGGTGATTTATATAGAGTAACATGGGGCGATACTGCAACTATGTTAACAGCTAAATCAACTACAGTAGACGGAACAACTTATATAGTAATTGGTAATCCTTCTATTGTTGGCGGGACAGATGATGGAAGCGGATTAACATATATTGGATATAAATATAATGCAACACAACTTCGGTTCCTTACATCAGAGTCGACAGGAACTAAGCAGCTAAAGGTAGAGAAATATAGTATGGCAGAAGCTACTACTGCTTCAGCTGGTTTAATGACAGCTGAAGATAAGCAACATCTTGATGCTGTTTATGCTGATTATAGTGCTGCTTTAGCGGCGTTAGGAGTGTGATATTATGAGTACAACAACACCTTTAACAGATAATATTAATGCGCTAACTGCATATGCCAATAATAAGACTGGCGCAAGTGATACTAATTTAAGTGATGCTGTAACAAGATTAGTAAATGGATATGGCTCTGGTGGTGGCGCAATTGAAGATGGGATTGTAGTCAAAGCTAGAAACTCAAATGGACGTATAACCGAAATTGATTATTACAAATCAGATGGTAAAATTCCACAAAATGAATTTGGAAATGGACGTGCAATTAATTCCAGTTGGAGCTGGGGAGCTTTAACTAAAATAAATTTAAAAGGTGCATCAGAATTTGAGGTTGGTAGTAATGCTTTTTATGGTTGTTGGAGTCTAGTTAATATTGATTGGGATAAAATTACTAGTATGCCAAACAAAGGAAATTCAAATACGGGTCCGCAAGAAATGTTCCGAAATTGTCAGGCACTCACAACTGTAAATGCGCCTAATTTAACGGGTGGGCTGCCAGTATATTGTTTTTATTCTTGCCCAAACCTTGCATCTGTTTATATACCAAAAGTTACTGCTTTATATGGATATGGTAATAATAGAGGATGTTTACAAACAAACGGGGGAGCCACTTTAACTACAGTTGAAGTTGGAAGTATTGGTTATCCAGTTACTTATATACATGATTATGCATTTAATACTGCCATGTCTGGCACTATAACAATATATACTGATGCGAGTTATATTGACAGTGCTCTTAGTATAATTCGTAATAATTGTGCATCTGCAACAATTATAATTAAAGCCTCAGAAGCACTTACTTATAATGGCACATCATATGCGGCTGGAGATACTGTTATAACAAGCACGCCAAGCGCAACTTAAAAGGAGATATAAAATATGAGAACATTTTTAACAGAAATTCAAAATCGTCCAGATGGACTAGCAAACAATACAATTAATGCATATTCAAGTGCGGCGACAGGATTAGCTCAATGGTATCAAAGGGCGGCAGTTGCTGTTACTACAAAAAATTTTACATCAGTCATTCTTACTCTAATAAATGAAGATGGAGATGTTATGATGCATGAAAAAATTGACACACAATATGGTGTTGATGAATAATTAAAATTAAATAAATAAAAAATGGCGATAGATTAAATTATCTATCGCCATTTTTTTATTCATATTGATAATCAATATAACAATCTTTATTCATATCTTGCTTAAATTTAATTAAATAAATTTGCACGTCCTAAAATTCTAACATTCTAGTTTTTCCTAATTGAAATTCAAGCCCATTAATTTCTACAAATGTTTGCTGTCCTTCTCTATTTCCTTCCAAATCTAAATCAAAGTCCCCAACATATTGGATTCCCAATTTTGTTATATAATTTACTGGGTTTGAACACTCTTCTTGGATCTGCGGAAATAAATTAACATTTGCCTAAAATGGGCCTTGTAATTGTCCAAAAAATCCATTTGTTGCCGCCATAATATTATACTCCATAAATTCCTGTTAATGCAAATTTTAATCCATTTTTTCTTGCAGTTGTAGTAAAAGAACTATCTCCTTGAATAAAAGTTGTTAATTTTTTTACTACTCCTGAATAGTATTCCGGACCCGCAAGATGAGTCTTTATAAGAATTTTTTTAGATGCAAAAGTCCCATCTGGCATAACTAAAGGAACCTAAACTGCAGCTCTGTTTGCTGTTGATCCTAAATATTTAGGAATAAAGTAATATTGATAATGTCCATTACCGATAGTTTTAAAAGTCGTTCCATCATAATAAGAAAATTGTAATATATAACCATAACGTTGTTTTGAAATAATACTATTTCCTATTACTATAATTTGCTATCCCTATTCATCATTCGTTCCTTTTAATATCGAACCATTAAGTTTTTTATTTGGTGTTTTTTCATCAAAAACATTATTAGTTAATCTTGTTGGAACTGCTGATTTTTTTGTATTTTTAACTATCCATACATTAGTTAAGAGTCCACTATCGATAGGTGGGGTATTTAATGCTTTTAAAGAATTCACAATAGTAGTGCCACCAGTATTAACTGCACTTATCTCAGAGGTATTTCCAATTGCAGCATTAATATTATTTAAATCAGAAATAATAGTTCTATTTGCTGCGCTATAACTAGAAATAGAAGATTTTGGTATTATCTGATTTATTGCTGAAACATCTTGCGAAATTGCAGGAACTGTTGTATCTGCTAATTGATTTGTTTTTGTTTCAAGAGTAACTACTCGTCCTGTTAATGATGCTAAATCATGAATTTCTGATTGAGCTTCTTCAGTTGAATTATCAAAATTAAAAGCTAAGTCTAAAGAATTTATTAAAATATTGATCAATGTTTTTTCAGATAAACTCTTATTAGAAAAATTAGTAAAAATAAAGTCAATTCCAAATAAATTAGAACTTATAATAATATTTTTATCAGAAGTTATATAAGAATGATCTGTGTCTATTAAAATTGTTTCTGATGTATTATCTGAATAATATATTGTAATATCGCACCCAGTAATTGAAATTGAAAGAAGATTTTTTGGTAAAAATTGTGAAATATTAACACTAAAAGTTAAATCTTCATAATTATTCTTCATCTCAGAAGGTACTAACAATCCTGTAAGATATTTATTTGTTATTGTAGTAGTTGAATTATTAAAACCAAAAGCTTCAGGGCTTACAATACCTAAATCTGCCCAGTCCTATGTAACATTATTAATAGTTGTGCTGGCGCCAACATTCTAATTCTAATTAGTATATTGAGCTAAAAGATGTCCATTAGAACTTACAAGCATTTTCTTTATATAGTTAATTGGTGATACAGAGTAATTAATATCTCCATTAGAATAAGTTGTTTTTATCTTATATTGATTTTCTGGATGTTTCTCGTCTAAAGTTTCATCTATTTCAATATTCGTTGGATAACGCATACTAAACACATCTGGATCACCGCGATTATAATTAACTATTAATTTTCCTCTATTATTCTGTTCAGTAACATTCTAATCAGTTATACTTACTCCATTCTAATCAGTTATATCTATTCCAGAAATCCATTTGATAGGCTTATCTGCATTTACCTCTTCTATAAGATTTCCTTCTTCAGGTCGTTCAGAATTTTTTAAAGTATTATATTCGACTGTTAAAATACCGTCGTTTGTTAATTCTATATTATTAATAAATTTTAAAGGATCTTCATTATTAATTTCTTCAGCTTCCCCATTATTATAATAAATAGTGATAACACCATTAGAAGAAAGTTGTACATCAGTTATCCATCTTAAAACCATAGAATCATTTGAAGCCTCTCCTGTCTAATCATCTTCACTTGATGATGCGGAAGTTGTTATTTCTTCATCATCCCCATAATTATATTTAGCATATAATCTTCCATTAGATTCTAGATATAATCCCGTAATCCATTTAATTTGATTAAGATTAGTTACTTCCTCTTGATTATTATATTTAAGTGATAAAACTCCGTCATCTGCTAATGTTACATTTTCAATCCATTTGATCATATTATCAAATTTTTGATCATCATCGTGAGTATACGTAATGGTCAATGTTCCATCCTGAGTAACATCAATAGATTCTATCATATTATAATCTCCTATGTAAAAGGTTTTTCTTTGCGGATCCTGTTTAGGATTTCCTTCACTATCATTATAAATACAATAGTCATATACTAAGATTTCTCTATTATTTTCTCTATCATTTGCCATCTCGGCGGCAGTTTTATAGGCTTCAATATTTACATTTTGATCTGGAGTAATAACCCTAAATCCCTAAGCACTATTACCTCTTTGTCCTTTTGGAATTTTTAATTTCCATTTCTTATAAAATGGATGATTCTGTTCGTCTTCGTTTGGGACTGGTGTTACCTGAGGTTGTTCATAGAAGTTTCCGCTTTCGCTAACAAAATCTATTACTGGATAAGGAATTTGAAAACCAACATGAGCAATAGTATCTCTCCCTTGAGGATCTCTAAATGAATAACTTACCCATTTAATTGTGTCATGGAAATTTTCTTCTTTATCTTTTCCAGGAATTAAACCACCATTATCTATTGTTAACTAGCCTCGTGATTTCATGCTTATATAGTGACCATCTTCTTCATCTTCTACAAGACCCGTTGTTCCTTGCATGTTATCAATAGTGCTATACTAATCCATAGTTAGTAAAGGAGCTTTTCCTGCGGGGCCAACTATAGTACCAATTAATTCAGCTCCGCCCATTTTGTTATTATAATCATAACCACGTCTATATATTTGTCCATTAGTTGGATTATTTTTATCTTCAGTATTAATTATAACATGTTCATCATAATGAACGTCGGTATAATTAGGCCCATCTTTAAAATTGGTAATCATTTCTTGTACGGTAGGAAAAGACGCTACAATAGTAAAAGAATTACCAGGTCTTCCGCCATAAAAAGAATACATTGTTTACTTCCTCCTTTTAATTATATTCATAATCCATTATAAAATATTCCATAATGCCATTTTTTATTTTTGGAACAAAGCCAACAAAAGAAATAGAAACATTCTATTCGTTAATTTCAAAAATACCTGTTTTTCCTATTCTTATTTGTTCACCATTTATACACATTAAGAGAGAAGGCGGGCCTTGCACACCAATTTTTACAACTTTATTTATATTTTGAATCACATTTTTTATGATTGCAAATTTATTAATAACAATCTACATCCGTCTACCTATTACACCTTCTACTTCAAGATCTGAAGCAGCTCTATAGTCGCTCGAGATTGTCCGTCTTAAGTCCCAATATAATTGCCCATAACTTTTATTCGGAGCAATAATTACTTCGAAATTTACCCACTCATCTTCTGTTGATGCAGTTTTTGGGACAGTCAATTCCGCAATAATTTGCTCATTGTTTTCTTCTGATGACGTATTTTCTTCATAGTCTTCATCTGTAAAATTTTTTAATTTTAAATAAAAAGTTTGGGCACTTGTCATTTTCTTTACAGAAAAGTCTAAGTAGTAATAACTCTATTTATTCATTTTATTTGAATACTCATAATAAGCGTTTTCAAAATAAACATTAGAAGTTAATTCACTAATCTTTTCTTTAAAGTATTCTATTGTAAAATTATCTGAAACTTCTTCATAATAATCACTTATATTAGAAGTTCTTCGAAATTGTCCTATGTTATATGCCATTTATTATCTCCTTTTAAATCCTTTCTACTGCTCGAGTCGCAGAGATATTCATAGTCCCGCTTATATCTAATGGGATTGAAAGACTTTTTATCATATAATCTCCATATATATCACTCTAAGCATCTCTAACTGTAATACGAGTATTTGGCTCTAAATTATAAATTGGAAGAACAGTTAAAGAAATTTGCTAATTATATTGAGTATATTGATATAATTCTCGTCTAATCTATTCATAAGCAGATCTTAGAACGCCGCCATTAACCAACATATTATAAATATTAGAGTTAACTTGAACATAATTTTGTTTGCGCTATCTGCACTCTTCTTTTAATGCCCGCATAGTTGCTTTATCATCATTTTCTTCAATAAAAATAACGTCATCAACCTATGGTTCAAAAATACAATTAATAGAATCGTCTACTATAGTAGAAGTTCTTCTTCCAATATTTTGAACGCCATATTTTGCTATTGATATATCTCCATCTAATATATCTAAAAAGAAATCAATATTATCGGGAGATTGTTTTACTTCTTCTTTAAATTCTCCTTGTTGTAAGTCATATATTTTAGGCCACTAATTTTTTAATTCAGTAAAATAATAATTACTTGCAAGCCCAAAAGGTTCACTTTCAATTCCCGCAAAATATAATTCTGTTCTATAGTCTTTTGTAACAACAGTAGTTTTTTTATAAGAAGTCTGTGTATATTCTTCAGAATCAGGATCCCAGCTATAAATAATCTAATCCTCAAGAGAGCTATAATACTGGTTAGCTTCTCCTACTTGAGGAAATTTTTGTTTTGATTCAAAAACTAAAGGTTTTTTTGCTTTTAATATCCCATCATCTGGATCGGTATAATAAAATATAGTATATTCATTATTAAAAGATGGTTTAGTATCAATAGCAAGATGATAGCGGATAGGAATTTCTAAATCATTTACTGTTTTTCGTTTTCCCCAAATTACAAAATCATTTTTAATTTGTTGATATTGAGGAGTATTAGAATAAGATTGAACAATATTCGAATTTTCAAAGGTATATACAGATTTTCCAGTAGTATAATCAACTAAATAGTCATCTAAAGTTAGATTATTCAATTGCGTTGTTGAATATGAATTATTTAAATAATTCTTTATTTCCTGAAAAACAAAATTTCCATCTACATCATAAAAATATTCATAATTACCTAAAGTGTTTTTAATTTGATCTAAAATGGTAACTACAGTATCTCCTGCATTCCCTATTAAATCTCCAGGGTATGTAAAATCTGTTAAGGTATAACCAACATCTTGTCCATAGCTATAAATATGTTTTTCTCCTGCGGTAGAATCAAAATCTGTCGTACTAACATAATAAACTTTTTGTCCTTCTGTTATTACTTGTACATACAACGGGGTTGATCCTGTCCATTTCATAACAGCCTTGATGCGGGTATCTACATCATTTATAATAATTTTTCCTAATTGCTATCCGCCAAAATGATTTACTAGTTCTAAAATAATTTGAAATATAGTAGGTTTACTAATAACAACTTCCCCATTTTCATCAATATCTTCAACCTAACTAAAAATAACTGAAGCAGGAAGCGTACCGCCGCACTAACCATTTAATAAAGCCATTTTATCATGTAAGGTTAAGGAAATATTCATTCCATTTAGTCCATTTGTAATATTAGGAGAAATAATAACATAAATTCCTTGCGGGAACCAAATAATTGGATAATCTAAATATTCTCCAGTGTTATTTACAAAACCAATTAAAACTTCTAATTTCTTATTAATACTTAATAAATTTTGAGTGTCAGTCAAATTCATGTTGTTGTTATTAACAATCATGCTTAAATTACAAGTCCTTCTCATCCCAGAAGAGCCGTCTAAGGAAATACTGCCGCCAGTTACTAATCCTTGAATCTATTGGATAGGTTTTTCATCAAAAGTTAAAACAATGATTTTAACATATTGTTCTTTTAAATGTGTTTCATTAAATCTTTTTAGAAAATTATTATCTTTTAAATAAGGAAAATTATGTGCCATTATCTATATTCTCCTTTTATTACATCACAACAATAATTTACAATCCCCTAAATTGGGCATAACACAACTCCATCATTAAATGGATACCATTGATTATTATAATATATATATTGTTGTCTATAATTTTCCATTAGACTCAATAGCAATCTATAATAATCAGACATATGCTCAATAGAGTCTGGATTAATAGTTAAAACATTTAACTCTTCTTCAGTTCCCTAAATATAAGGACCATCCATATTTATAGTATAAACATAATTAGGTTTAGGATTTTCTATATCAGCAAACTTTTTATAACTTTCAGTATCGCCTTCTAAGTAGTATTCATTTTTTCTTAAATATTCTGTCTTAGAAGTTTGTTTTAATTGGATTCCATAAAAATAAAATCCAGTAATAGAAGCTTCATCATCTTTTAATCTTAAAAAACCATTTTCAATTATATGTCTATTAAGGCTGGTATCTTTAGAATCTTTAATATAACAGATTGCGCCAGGCGGAGCTTCAATTTCAACGCTTTTTACTTCAAGTAATTGTTGATAATAATCATCATATCTCTAAATATATTTATTATAAATTTGTCTAATTAAATTTTGATTTAATGGAATTGTACCATATATTTGACCAATCTTTTTAAAGTAATAATAATTTTTTATAGTATTATCACTACTTTCAGTTTCTTCTAAATTTGCTACATATGTAATGGTTGCGGTTGTATCATATTTAAATTTAAAGGATGTTATTGCGGTGTTGTTTTTTAATTCAAATTTACCTAAATAAATGATGTCTGTATTTTTAACAAAATTATCTTTATTTACAGATGTAACCATACCGTGTTCATCCTCTACTATATTAATAGGAGAAAAAGTAACCCTTCGCTCCATCCGCGGATAAATAATAATTTCATTACCATTTATATTAGCTATATATCCATAAACCGCATCAGTAGTATTTTCTTTCTGTTCTTCTGGTGGAGAACCTTTCTTTAATCTACCATTCTATTCAATAATAACATATGGTTCGGATTCAATTTCTATTTTAATCCATTTTAATGAATCAACCACATTTTCAAATCCTTCTATTGTATGACTTTTATATTTATTGCTAATCTAATTTACAATATCCGTTGTGCTTGTAAAATTTTTATAAATTTGTCCAAAAACTTCTTCCTTATGAGTTACTTGTGTTTGGTATTCTCCTATTGTTTGGATACCATATTTATCATAATTTTTAATATTAGCTTCATCTACTTCTATTGCGGTTGCAGTAAAAGAATAAAGTCTACGTCCTAAGGTTTCAACAGGTTGAAAATCGATGTTCATTAATTTTATTAATATATTTCCTTCTGTTGTGGATCTAAATAATTTTACATTGTGCTAATATAAAAAATCATAAACTCTTTCTCTAAAATTTCGTTCATAAATAAAATCATTATATTCATTTATTCTGTTATTGAGATTATAATCTTCATAAAGACTTAATGAATTTGAATAAATTTCTTCTTTTGAAGTAAATAGTTTTAATTCATTTTGTGTATTATCAAAATTACCATTTATAAAATGAGGATCATACCAGTCAGTCATGTCAGATAGCGCGGTTATTAGTCCACCAATAGGAAAACTTCTAAAGTAATTTGCTCCATTTCTTTTTATATATGGATATTTTGAACCAATTGTATTTTGTTGGGTTTCAGTTACGTTATATTTGAATTCATTTAAGCTAGGATTAAATTGTATTTTTAATTGTCTATCTTTTGTTGATAAAAGAATATGCTAAAAAATACACATAACAGGCTCTTGAAGTTGAACTATAACACCTCTATCTCCAAAAATATTTCTTTTTTGGATTCCATATTTATACCAGACGCCGCTTTCAATAGTATTGTCATAAAAAGATAGCTCTAACGGACGACTCTCTAAAAAAGTATAATTTTTTATATCTTCCCATCTATGGAAATTAGATTTTGAAGAAGTTCTTCTTATAGTAAAATTTCCAATATAATCTTCTTCGGTGGTAGGAGATATTTGTATTATTATTCTTCCATTTTCCTAATCTGGAATTGCTGTTAAAGAAGCATCTATTGTATCAAAACCATATTCAATAATTATAAAATTATATGTTTTAGTCTATGTATATGAATTATTTGTAGTATAAGTAAACTACATAGTATAATCAATACTATTTGATAATTCTTCATTTACCTAATAATAAAAACTATTAGGATTATTAATATCAGTATATATTTCTTCTGTATTTATTATCATATCAGAAGGAGTTTCTGTGGGATAAATTTTAATATGATAACTTTTTAAATATTCTTTGTCATCTTTATTATCAAAACTTAAGTATCCACTTATAGAAAACATAGATGTATTAAAAGTTGTTTTCTAAATGTCATTCGTTAAACCATCTATATAAAGAGTTGGCTTAGAAATATTTTTTATTAAACAAACTTTTGACCACTATGAAAAATATCCTCGGTTTGCATAGAACCAAGATGCACCAGTCTCTGTATCACTGTTATATTGTAAATCTTTTGATGTGAAACGCATTTGAACTTTATAAAGCTAATTTTGTTCAAAAGAATTTCGTAAATCATTATTGTTGACAGCAATATAATATTTACCTGATTCACTATCTATATTTAAGTTAGCCATCTTTATTCCTGATATGGCTTTTAAAATAGAGGTATTTGTGCTTTGTTTTATAACCGTAACTTGGATTGCGCTTTTATTTATATCATCTATTGAATTAAATGGAGATAATTCAAAAAAAATTTTAAAAGAATCTCCTACAAAAGCTGGTGCGGAATCAAATAAAATAGGAGGATATAGTAAGTTAGCCATTCTTTTTTCTCCTTTTATCTCTTTTTGTTCTTTTAATTATTTGGTGGTTTTTTAGGCAAATCTCTTAAATCATTCATAAAACCTTCTATAAAAGAGTTACCTCCTTCTTTTGCATAATGCAAATAACGTTTTTCTAGGCAATCTAAACTGAAATCATCAATCCAACCCACCTAGTAACAAAAGTAATGATGCTTACTTGTTATATAAGATTTTATAGCATCTTTGTCTGAATCTATCAGCATATCTATTTTTGCGGATAGTTCTTTTAAATACTAATCAGTTACATCTTGATTAGCTTGTAAGGTTGTCATAACCCAACTGTTATGCTGTATGCTTTTCTTTATATTTTCTTTATCATTAGTTTCTTTAGTTTCTTTATTAAAAAAACGTTTAAGATAAGTGTAAGCCCAATCAAAAAAACCTACCAAACTTTTTATTGCTAAAGCTAAAAAAACTGTGAAGATAAGAATCTCAGATAAAGAAAAATGCTCTAATAATGTGGTCATAGATGTAAATGCTCCTTTTACCAAAAATAATTTTTTTCACTAATTATATATTAAAATTAGAAAAATTAATTTATTTATTCTTGCCCAAGAAATGCAAAATAAAAAATCCAAACCAGCTTTTTGTTTCTGAGATACGAGTGTCTGCGTGCCGAGCCGTTTAAAAAACCATTTAACCAGGTTCTGAGATTTTTTCTTTATATAAAAAAAAAGAAAGGCACGCATTTCTGCGTGCCTTATATATAGAAGTTATGCAACAACCGCCGCATAACGCTTAGACATGAGCTTGTCAAGCATGAGGTCATAACCGTCCTTACCGCTAAGGATAGAATCAATCATGGAAGGAGAGAATCCACTCACATAACTGAAACCATCGCCAATAGCAGGGATACGATTATTTCTAGCATTGAGATTCCAAAAGATTACAGAAGGCATCTGATAACCAGCTGCTCTCCACTTTCTCTTGATTTTCTCAAGGTCAGAATTTACTTCCTGAGTTGAAGAAGGACGCTTACATGAATTCCAACCCCAACCCCATTCATCACGGTAATTAGAATCAAAAGTCATGCACTTATCAAATTCCATATCTGAGAAGATATAGATTCGAGTAGGCATATCTTCAACCTTTACATGCTTTTTCTTAGCTGTGTTTAGAAGCATATCAAACACTGCCGCAACGTTAGTATTCATACCCCAATTTGCCTTTACACATCTATTGAACTTATCGACAATGTCAACTCCTTCAAATCTTACTAACTCAGGATTAGCTGAGAAAGTAATGAAGTGATTAGCAAATGGTCCGTGAGCCTTATCTGCAATATAAGCGCCCATAGAAACTGCGGCTTCTATAGGAATACCACTCATAGAACCAGAAACATCAACTACCGCAATACCATTCTCTTCTCTTCCATTATAGAAGTCCTTAAGATTATCCCAATACTTCTGTAGCATGAGACGTTCAGGAGCATTAATATCCGCTCGTCTCATCCCATATTCAAAAGCTCTATGGGCAATATCATGAGGATAAAGAGCTTCCGCATTTACCTTAGTCTCTGAACTCTTAGCAAATGCTTCATACTTCTTTGCGAGAATATCGCGGCGAGCAAAGGCATTACGATAAATAATACCAGCTCTTGAAGGAATCTTATCAAACTCGATTTCATCCCAGCGGTTTGCGCTCATCAGACGTTCAAGAACGTTGATGCGCTCACGCAGTACTGAAAGAGTCTTACGATATTCCTTATTTGTCATATGAAGATAATTTGCGAGTACATGACCAAGACGCTTAGTATCCTTATTAGAAGCATTCTGAGAAGGCAGCCACTTAGCAAGCAGAGATGGAGTCTTACACTGAACATCAAGAGCAAGTTGATGCTTGATGATATTAAATGCGGCAGTCTGGCACTTAGTACCTTCAGCTACATAAATCAGGTCATCCCATCGACCATACTCACTTACGTTGTTAAGATTTCTCCTTGCTACTTCTGGATGCTTGTCACAGAGCCAGCGAAAAGCTGTTCTGAAGAACCGTCTCTCACCCTGTCCACCACGAACATCACGAAGATAGAAAAGACACTTCATAGCAAGTTCACGATTTTCCTCAAATGCGTTCTTAAATAGAAGAATAACATCTGCATCAGAACGGTTTCTATAAGCACCGCCAACCGCAAACATATCAAGTACCTTAGATTCTGTTGTCTTACGAGTTACGCCACCGTTCTCTGTGCGAGTAATGTTATTATCTCTTACCATCTGATTAAGAAAAGTGTTCATAATTTTTTCTCCTTTTATCTCTTTTCAAACTTTGTTTGAGGTTATTTTCATAACCTTATGTATATATTATACTAAAAATTTTATAAAAAATCAATAAGAGCCAAATAAGATTTGAACTTATAATCGAGGGGTTGCGGCCCTCTGCCTTAACCCTTTGGCTATTGGCTCAATTAAAACTAGACATACTTTGAGTTAGATGTTATAGATTAAAAGTCTATTTCTTATTCTTGAAAAAATTTGCTGTATATGTCTATTATATACTTGGGGGGACTCGAACCCTCGACCTTTGACTTAGAAGGACAATGCTCTACTCCGGCTGAGCTACAAGTATAAAAAGATGTGCGGGCAAGGATTTACACCTTGCATAAATACCAGATCAATATTCTCGTTTTAATTTCTCCGTCATTAAAATTAAATCACATCTGTTAGGATTCGTTCCTACTAGTAAGGAACCACCTCTTTACTTAACGTCTACTTATTCCGTCACCGCACATTTATTTTATCTTTACTCACTTTTGTGAGTTAAGCGGGTAGTGGGAATCGAACCCACCTCCTTAGCTTGGAAGGCTAATATATTAACCGATATACGATACCCGCGAAACGATTTCTACATTTATTGCTTAATAGTCGACTACTCAACGCCGAGACATTCATTTATGGGTACTGCGTTGCCCCCACTTCCGCACCTCATCTTCTAATAAGCAATCAATATATAATCGTTCTAAAATCTAATCTTTTTTATACACGATTCGTTCATTAGTAATAATGCACTATTACTTAAAAAAGATTGATTTTATTAAATTAAACGAATCAACTAATAATAAATAGTTCCATTTGCATTTCCCCAATTTAACGTATTGGTAGAACCATAACGCTATTACAATATCTAATACGTTTTAGCACGGTACACGGATATATCATTTCACCATTGTGTACAAGTTGGGAAGACTTTATTGTAATAGATGTAGTAGGTACCTTCAGCCATAGGAGCAGTTACCGTTCCTCTTCCTAACGACGATTTTGGAAATTTGTTTGTCTGCGCTCTTTCTACGCCGCCTATATTCACATTATACTACATTCAATTTTAGCTGGGGTAGGTGGGATCGAACCACCCCTGCAGCAGTTTGTCGTCGCTCTCCATTTAAATTAAATATTTAACCAATCTTCGTCAGAAATTTTATTGATGTCAGCTTTCTTTCGTGGAAGATTGTAATAATCACACCATTTTCTAACGGCGTTATCTGTTCTCCCATATTTTTCTCCTATTTTTGTAAAAGGCATAGTGCGTATTAAATTTTTAAGTTCTTCTTTTGTAGGAATATCTAAAGGATGAATGTGTTTTCTATAACAGTCTACGCATCTTATAGCAGTCTTTCCGATCGGTTTCCCACAATCAATACAAAAGTTAAATCCTTCAGATTTTTTTTGTATTAACTCATTTAAACGAGCCTTGTCACGATTAGCTGTTTCAACAGTAATTCTTCTTTCAGAAATACTGGCATCTATCCCATCCAGAATAACATCTAATTCGTAATCTTTTCCATATATAGCATTAATATTATTGCTATGATAATCTTTTTCTTCTCCTAATCGTATGAATTTCTGTCTATTGGTTTCAGTGCAACATTCAATAGGAATTAAATAACCCTTATTATTCCAATGAGTATAAAAATAATCAATTTCATTTATATAATTGTGATAACTTCCATTATTCCAATTTTTACTTTTTACTCTAATGGAAATCCTATTATTTTCTTCTAAATGAGCTGTTTTACACTGAATACGATACAGTTTATTATTTATTTCTGCAATAAAATCATAACGACTAGAAGGATTCGTTGGCTGTGATAATACGATTCCTCTTTCACAAAAGTCTAACTGACACCATAATTCTGTTAGCTGACCTAACTGGTTTGTAATATTCAATTGTTTGTCGCTACAACAAAGTGCTGTGCCCTACCACTAGGCTATACCCCATTAAAACAAGGCATATTAATAAGATAGAGTGATTACGAGTCACTTGCGTCAACCATTGCGCCAATCTGCCCATGCGGCAAATGTTGGATTTGAACCAACAGATCTCTTAAAGAGAATTTGCTGTATATGCCTTTATATATTTTATTTCATTTTATAATCTTTATACCAAGCTCTATAAGCTTCTTTTTTATTTAAGGGTTTTTTATAAATTTCAGGGAATCTTTTATACATTTTTTTTGCCCATTCCCAATACTCTTCCCAAGATTCTAAAAAATACCAATCACAAATTTCCCATTGTCCATACATTTTTTTATATGCACCATGTGAAGAAAAGTTATAATCTAATTCCTTTAAAGTTGACCTAACTTTTGAATTAGCAATTCTTTTTTTTTCTTTTCCTTTGTGGTCTCCACAATACGCAGTTTTCTTATAAGAACGGCTCATTTTTATTCTCCTCTCTATAAAAAACTTGCTTATGGGACGAGATGGAATTGAACCATCGACACGAGGATTTTCAGTCCTCTGCTCTACCAACTGAGCTATCGTCCCTAATTAGATAGTTAAAGCCAACTATCATAAAATTCATTTTCTCCCTCAATCTTATACTTTTCAATAAAGTCATGCGGATCGTTTCTAAACTCATCTGAATAAGAATTTAATGATATTTCATCTCTAATTTTAGATTCATCTAGAGTATAAATGTCATATGCAATCTCTTCTGCATAAAAATCATCAAGCTTATCATCTTCATCTGTAAAAAAGACATCATCTTCATCAATTCCTGCAGCTTCACGAATCTCTTCATCGTCAAGATAAGAATCTATAACATCACTTGAAAGTTCTGTAGCGATTTTCTCCGCCATTTCATAAGAATCAGCTTCTACTACTGCATAATCATTTATTCCATGAAGACCGCCATACATATTTTCATAAGCATATATTGCATAATAACCCATTTTATTTTCTCCTTTTTATAATTAAATCAGGTGGATAGAGGGGATTGAACCCTCACTCGGCGGATCCACAATCCGCTGCATTACCAATTATGCTATATCCACAGTCGGAACAGTAGGATTTGAACCTACACATCTGAGCAACTCACAGATATTACTGCTTTCGCGTGGATTCTGCCATTAATTTATGTTCCGGGGTGAACAACTGTAGGACAATCAGTCGCCCTCTAGATAATTATTTTAAGCCGCTACGTAGAATATTTAATGTCCAACGGCATCCGACTTTTTTGAGCATCTAGAATCAAAGTAAGTCTTTAACTTAATCGGGGCGACAGGATTTGAACCTGCGGTTTCCTGATCCAGTTCTCTCTACTCTTATAATACTGGGAACTCCTTATATTTCCATTTTATTCCATAAGCCATCCCATCTTTCATAATGCGCTCCTTTATATATCTTATTTGTCTTTCATTATATTGATTATTTAGTTCCTCTTTTGTCCATAATTTTTCAATTCCGTTTTGAATTGAAATAAATCTATTATCTTTATATTTTTTTATAGGTGCTTGATCAATTATAGACTCGATAACATTATCTAACAAATAATCGCTTGCTAAAGACATTGATTCTTGAATTCCATTTTTAGGTTCTTTAATTCTTAAATATTTACTAGTAGAAACTTCTTCTACAGGAATTAAAAAACTATAATTTTGCCAACTTGTATAAAAATAATCTATTTCTTCTTTAGAATATTTATATCTTGTTGTTTGAGAAGTATTTGTAGTTTGTCTTATAGCTGACATGTGTAATGTTCCTTCATCTTCTTTATATGAAGACGATTTACATTGAATACGATATAAATAATTATTTATATCAACTACTACATCATATCGACAACTTCCACTAAAAGGAATACTACAATAATAACCTCTTTTTTGAAAATCTAAAATACATTGGAGTTCATTAATATCACCACGAATTAAAGTTTCATCCATGATATTATAAGTATTATATTAAAGTTTAAGGACCAAATCAGGCGCGATACCAAACTTCGCTACGCCCCGTAAGAGTAGAAAAGATGAGAATCGAACTCATGACCTCAGCTTTATCAGAGCTGCGCTCTAACCATCTGAGCTACTTTTCTTTACCTTACTTATATATTATATAATAATTTTTATTAAAAATCAAATGGTAGTTTCTATCTCTGCTCGCTGAAACTACCAAACATGAGGATCTAATGTGTATACACAGTCCCCCATGAGGGTATCGAACCCACTCGAGCCCTTAGGACGCCAGATTTATGCTTAGTTCGAGATTTGAACTCGATATTTATATGTTTGAAAACCTTGATTATTTAAAGTTTTTTCTGTTCTTAAACAGATTCTACTTTTATTTTTACTTTGTATAATATCTTTTACTGGAATATTCCACATTAGTAAATCTTTATTTACGCAAAATAAAAAATCAAGCTCAGAATGATTTGTAATATTATCATACTATATTCCTTTTGTTCCGCCAGTACTTTTTAAAGAAATTTCATCTTTTTCAGTATTAGTTGCTTTACATTGAACAGTTTGAAATATACCATTTTTTTCAATAATTAAATCATACCACTGAGTATCGTTTAAAGGAATAGATACTGTATATCCCTAGCAAGTAAAATAATTAATTGCCATAGATAATCCTATTCTTCCAATATTTTTTCTGTTATTTTCTTTCATATAAAAATTCCTTTCTAAACCAGTCTGGCCCGTCTCCTTAACGGTTTAATAGGGGATAGAGCGACGGAAGAAGGATTTGAACCTTCGGACCGCCTTTTACAGCGGTCGGCTTCTTAGCGGGAAGCTGCATTAAACCAGACTCTGCCATTCCGCCTTAATAGAATAATTTTCTTAATTCTTGATTTAGTCTTTGAAGATTTTTATTAATTGCAGTTAATAAATTATTTAACTGAGCTGGAGTATCACATTCAGAAACTTTTTTCCATTCAGAAATTTTTTCTTTAAGTTCAGTATTTTCTTTTTTTAACTCTTTATAATAATTAGCAAGTTTGATATAATCATTCGCTAATTCATGATAATCTTCATTTAACTGAATATAATCATTTGCTAAATTTAAATATTTTTTCATCTTTATCTCCTTAACGGAGGGTTAGGGACTCGAACCCTAACACCGCTCATCACGATTACTACGTGTTTTCAAGACACGTGCCTTACCAATTAGGCTTAACCCTCCAATAGTTGATGGGAGAGAACTCGAATCTCTAACACACGCCGCAACATGGCGCCGCTCTACCCTTTGAGCTACCCATCAGGTTGTCCATTCCTAATCATTTGCTATTGGACATAATTACTTAGTTTTGCAAAACTTTTGTCTATAATCTATATCTTGCCCTATGGATGGGTTTACCTACATTTTAACCAACCAACAATAAAATTAATAGTAGCGGATTCCAAACCGCCCAAGATATAGTAGCAGGAACTACTGGATTTGAACCAGTCCTTTTGGTTTTGGAGACCAACGTGCTTCCGCTAACACTAAGAACCAATAAAAAATGGAAGGATATTTAATCCTTCCATCTAATTAAAAATTACTCAAAAGGATTAAATAAAAAATCGAAAAAACTCCACGGGTCTTCATCTCTCTTTAGAGAGGTTTTAAATGTTCCATATTTCTTACAAAATTCACTTAATGCTTTCTGAGCTTCCTTCTGTGCGGTAGATGCAGCAGTCAGTTTATCCTGAACATACTTAGCAGCTTCTGCTCTTTCTTTCTTTTCAAGCTCTTCCTGTTTCTTAGCTTCTGATACTTTAGCTTCCGCTTCCAAAAGGGCATCCTCAGACTTATAAGTTTTTCCTGTTACATCGCTTTTATACAAAATCTGCATAATAATTCTCCTCTCAATTTCATTCTAAATCTTTGAAATTAAATCTTTTATTATCAGTGTGTTCAACGGCACACACTAAGCAACTTAATATTGTCTTTCTTTCTTCTGCAGCGTCCAGAAAGACTCGTAAGTAAAAACAGGAATTGATGCGGGCATCTGAATCCCCTGAAAACTTCTCCAGTTTTCGTTCAAAAGATGAGAGTTTTACTAGTTTGTACCTACTCTCAAAGGCACGTGCGGGTAGCGAGACTTGAACTCGCACGAGCTTGCGCCCCAGGGATTTTCTTACTACTCTATGTCACCATAACCACTAAAAAGTGTTGTAGTCTGGACTATGTCTTTACCATATCATTATTGACTTAGGTAGGTGGTATATTTCATATTATTTTTAAGATTTATTAAAATCAATTTTATATTTCATAGAATCTATAATATAAGGTTCAATTAAAGCAAAAAATTTTTTACCTTCTTTTTTACCCATTCTTAATCTATATTTACCTTTACTTTTATTAAGTTTCCATGTAATATTATATTGATTTTGAAAAAAATCAATAATTATTTGATTTTCTTCTGCGGTTAAATAAGTATTAAGAGTAATTTCAGCTCCTCTTGGTTTACCGTCTATTTTTTTAATAGACATTGAACCATCATCCATATACCACCAAGCAATTCCTTCTAAAGTCAATTGTTCTAATGCTTTTTTAGGAATAATTTTCTTATCGTTAGGATAAAAAAGATTTATTAAATATTTAGTTAAATCATTTGTATTAGTGGTAAATTGATAAACTGAAGTATTATATTTAGGATAATCATATTTATATTCTTTAAAAGATTGATTAAAAATTTTTTCAAATCTTTTCTTTTTAAAATCAAACCAATCCTTTTGCTTTACTGATTGTCCACAATATAATCTTAACTATTTTCTTCCGCAATCTCCACAAAGAGTTCCAATTAAAACTCCCATGTCTTCTTTGGAGCATAGACTCTTGTCCATTTTTATTCCTCCTAAAAATAATATTAGTCTCTACACATTTATCTTGAAAGAAGATTTCAAGAATTTAGCTCGGCGTTCTCTTAGCCATTCGCCGAATTAGCCACCTGCACTTATATAATTTCTTATATAAGGCTCTCATTTAATGTCTGCTAAGTCGAAAGTCCCATGCGTCTGCCATTCCGCCATACCCGCTTAATAGATAGCTTCCCTTCAGTCAGTCCCTCGCCTATATCTGAAGTTTTGTAGGGGCGCGACCCCCGCCTGTTTTGCATCTTATTTGGGTTAACTCCCAAACCGACCTTCATCGGCGCTATTTTTTAACCAAGACAGCTCAATTATACCTTTTATACTGGACTCGAACCAGCTAAGATTGTTCTCCAAACAATTTGTGTACCATATCACTTAATATTCTTGAAAGAAAATTTGCTGTATCTGTCTTTTCATCTTACATATATATTATATTATAATTTTTATTAAAAATCAAAGTAGGGTGAAGGGCTCGAACCTTCATAAATAATTTTTTAAATTATCATGTCTCCCACGTCTGCATCATCCCTACATAATACGGAGAAAGAGATTCGAACTCTAACTATACAACTTTTGAGGTTGTCACGTCTGCCAATTACGTCATCTCCGCTTAAGCTCTTAGGTCAGCTAGCCACACATCCACGTTTAACCTCCCGACATTTGTTCCCTGGAGGAAGCTTTGGTCATCCGATATTTCGTAGTTTTACAGTTTCGTCAACTAACCAAAATAACTACTCCCGAAATCGCGCTCCTCGGAATAAGGCACACTTCACTTTAAGTCAGTTAACTGCACATCCGTTTATACACTTATTTGCTATCGTGTAAAGCCTCCCAAGGGACTCGAACCCATACCAGCCTCATTACAAGTGAGGTACGCTGCCAGTTGCGTCAGAGAGGCAAAGCGGCTTATATTCTCTATAAACCGCAGTCTATATTACAACTGAGCATTTTCGTCTTAACTACTTACTCAGATTATAAAGGATTGCGGCTACACGCCCACCAAATCATTGCGTTACTTTGAATCTTCGAGTTGAAGCTCGGTATGCTACGTCTTTACACTATTTGGTATCGTGGATCCCGCATTTAGCAAGACTATGATCACTCGTCTTGGATGCTTAGGCTTGCATCAAACCACCTCTTATTTTAGCTACCCTTTGGCTGGGGCCGCGTGTTTACCAAACCGCTGGCTAATCATTACCCTGATTAGCGGGGAGAATTTTTCTCTATAGAAATTCTCCAAAAGCACACCCTCGTTTAACCCAGATGTAGGTTGCACCATTTTAACGGAGGTGCATCCGTAGTGGCGGGTATGGGATTCGAACCCATGACCTTCTCCTTCTTATCGTTAATTTAGATAATATACCTTTCTACCGTATAATCTTGAATAAGATTACAGGTTGATTTACTTCCATATTGAGGTAATTCAGTTCTAAAAACTTTTGATTCTGAATTAGCTACAATTTCAACAGGTATCACAACTAATTGATTTTCAATTATAGTAATAATAAAATCTACATCATTTTTTGAATAATGTTTAACTGTTCTCTTAGTTGTAGTTGATACGCTGTTAGCTGTTTTTATAGTATAACTACCATTACTATTTTGTTTAGCGTGCTTTACTTGAATTCGATATATATTATTATCAGTATCAACAAGTAGATCATATCTACTATTATTTCCGTATGGCACAGATACTATATAACCTAATTCTATCAATTTCATAGCAACTTTAAGTTCTGTAGTAATGCCTGTTATTTGTTTTTCATTAAATAGCATAATTTTATATTATTATTCTAATATCCGATATGAGGGAGACGAGCTGACCTCTGCTACCAACCCGCTATGTAAATTTATTTTTCTACAAATTTCCACCAATAACCATAAGCAGACTTTTTTCTTCCTTGAGCACAACGATTTATTAAACTGTTTTTTGAACGATCATTAAATAATTTTACGGCGGCTTCCGTACAGCTATCAAAACTATTTATTAATATATCATGATTATTTATATCTCGTTGTTCAACTGGATGAGAACGAATTTTAGCACCTTTTTCTACTGAAGATTGCATTTTTTCTGTCCAATTTTTATTTTGATTTTGTATACCTCGTGTAACCCATCTTAAATTAGAAACTGTATTATTTATTTTATTTCGATCAATATGGTCGACAGTTAATTCTTCTTCTGACTAAGGCACGGGAATATACGCTAAGGCAACTAATTTATGTATATAAATACATTTTTTTCTACTATTATTATCAAATAAAGTAACTTTATAGTAACCTTGTTCATTTAAAGTAGGAATTAAAAAATCATTTTTTCTATAACTCCATACTTGACCATCTTCTGTTACTGCATATAATTTCTAATAATTTGGAATATCTTTCATATTTTTCACCTCTTCTTCACTTCTTATAAAAATTATCAGGTTAAGGAAAAGGAAGTGAAAACTTTTATCATTAAAGGAGCTACCTTTAACTATCCTTAACCTGTTAGCTACGGCAACTGGGATTCGAACCCAGGATCCGCGGTTTTAGAGACCGCTGTGTTAAGCCACTCCACTACTGCCGCCTAAATAAATTTAATATTTCGAACCCAGGATCCGCGGTTTTAGAGACCGCTGTGTTAAGCCACTCCACTATCGGGCGAACATATATTCAAAAATATAGCTTTGTCCATTTATTAGGCTCCCTTTCTTGACTATAGCCTGAATTCCGCAGGTCATGACTCCCGCTAAAAGGTAGTCTGCTATGGTCTCTCTCTACCGACCGCCGCAGTGTGGTGGACTCTTTAAGGGTTTATGCGCACTATTTACCTTAATCGCCATTGCTATATTTTACTTTTTTATTCGCCCAAGACAGGTAGTTTTTGTAGTATCAAAATGAACAGTTTCAAATTACAAAATATTTTTGCTGTATCTGTCTTTATTATTAATTTTCATCAAATTCAATTTCATTTATTTCAAGAAAAGGGACTTCTCTATCTTCAAGATCTTCGTCTATAAGAGAAAAAATTTCATCATCATCTCGCCAATCTTCAACATATATTGTTCCTAAAATTGTCGCTGTATAGTTAATTCTTTTCACTTTTTCTCCTTTTCTCATATAAATATTATAACAAAATTTTTTATAAAAATCAATCGTTGAATGTGCAGTTTCAATCACATGCCTCTGATTAGGGTTGCAACGATTATGTTTATAGAGCATTACGGACTCTCCTCGCTCTATGAGGTGTCTCTCCTCAGTGTCCCTAAATAACTCAGCTTTATTTTCTTATTGACTTTTAATACTTGTCTATCAACGATTAATACCCCGTGGGAGAGTCGAACTCCCGTCTTCGCCGTTTCTTGGCTTTTAGTTTTTACTTAAGCATTTCCTTTCGTTATAGTTTGTTTCCAAAGATTTTCTTCTAAATCATATCCTAAATTTTTTAAAATTTTTTCAAATTCATAATCTTTAGCCCAAATAATCGTGTTATGATTTTGTTTCGCAGAAAATCTAAGAATTTTTTCTTTTTGCCCTCCCACATTAGGAGGAATTAAATAAGATTTATCTTTATAACAAGTATAAAAATAATCTATATCATCTAAAGTGTATGAAGTATAACTATTATTTCTAATATTATTCATAGTGCATTTCATTCTTAAAAAACTTAAATCTTCAGAAATGGCACAAGATTTACATTGAATTCGATATAACTTATTATTTATATCAGCAATAAAATCATATCTACTATCTGGAGCAATAGGCTGAGATAGCATAATACCATATTTAGAAAAGTCATATTGACATTTTATTTCTGTCATAAGACCTTTTTGACTATTAATATTCATTTTTATTATCGCTTAGTTTTCGTAAAAACGCTAAGAAGGGGCGATGGCTTAAACCGCTTGCCTAACGGGGCATTATTTACTTACCGCAACACTCTACTGTAATAAAATCGAATCTTTCCTGAATAAAAAGAACTTCTCTGTAAGTTCTAACGAAAGTCATATGTCTTACTTTGTCATCATCTCTGTAATATACAATATAAAGCATAGCTACTCTCCTTTTCTTAAAAAGATTGTTTTTTAACTTACAATAATATTATATTATATTTTTTTATAAATATCAAATAA
>JAEEGL012205243.1_pt1 | contig 57604 bp, 46 predicted proteins | sample 9134231 | NCBI WGS metagenome assembly JAEEGL01 (sample SAMN16246548, study PRJNA631951) | gut metagenome | biome: gut microbiome; feature: rumen; material: fiber-attached | host: Bos | place: Iran: Karaj | collected 2018-10
CAATCCAGCATTTCATCGCGGATTTGCTCCAAAACAGGCATGGGAAGAACGGCAGGGCCAGCATTAAAATTGTGTGCACGCATTGAAAAACCTCCTGAATGGGTGTAAAGTCACCCGTGTTTGGTGTGAGAGCATATATTGCCCGGCGCCACAAATCAACCAGGAAAGGAACTTTTATGAGCGACGGCGGCACCGGCGAGAAAACGGAAGAACCTACCCCGCAGCGCCTTAGGCAAATGCGCGAACAGGGTAATGTTTGCAAAAGCCAAGATATTACTCAGGCGGCTATTTTACTAATTACTTTTGCCGCTCTGGCTGGTACGGTCGTCTCTATTGGCGAAGAGCTGATTGAATTTTGCAATTATTCTTTCCATGCGGCCATGAGTTTTACCACCGAGGATGGCATGGCTATTATTCCCCGCCTGATGGATCAGGCTATAACCAGCATGTTTATGTGCATCTTGCCAGTTTGTGCCGTAGCTTTTGTGGTGGCTCTTGTGGCTAATTATGCCCAGGTAGGCGTGCTTTTTACCACTAAGCCCCTAACGCCGGATATTAAAAAGCTCAATCCCGTTCAGGGCTTCAAAAATATGTTTAACAAAAAAAAGCTGGTGGAATTATTAAAAAACCTGGTGAAGCTCACGGTGGTTTTTTACCTCGCTTATGATTCCATAAAATCGGTTATTCGCGATGTGGTTTTGGTTTTAAGAGCGCCTCTCATGGTGGGCGTGGGGCTTATCGGCAATATTATTTATGACATGGTTATTAGAATTTCTGCTGTATTTATCGTGATTTCTGCCGCTGATTATTTTTGGCAACGCCACGTTTATAAAAAGGACAACATGATGTCTAAATACGACGTTAAGCAGGAATACAAGCAGTCCGAAGGTGATCCGCAAATCAAAGGCAAGCGCAAACAATTCCACCAGGAACTCATGAACAGCGCCTCGCCGGCCAAGGTAAAAAAGGCCGATGCCGTTATTGTGAATCCGCATAATATTGCCGTAGCTATTCAGTATGACAAGGAGGGCAGTGGGGCGCCCATTATTGTGGCTAAAGGTGAGCGTCTTTTAGCTGATCAAATAAAAGCGGCCGCCAAAAAATACGGCGTGCCCATTTTGCGCAATGTGCCTCTGGCTCAGGCTTTAAATAAGCTGGAAGTGGGTGACGATATCCCCGAAGAGCTCTATGATGCCGTGGCCGAAGTTCTCACTTTTGTCTATCAGCTGGCCGAAGAACAAAAGAAACGCTAAAAGATTAAATCCAGCTCTTTTATCCCACCACTTGACACTATAAAAACCGGTCTTAATGTGTAAAGGCGGCTGGTTTTGGGTAGCCGCTTACGGAGTAATAAAATGATTATTCATGCTGATGACACTAATTTTAAAAGTGAAGTTTTAGAGAGCAAACTGCCTGTTTTAGTTGATTTTTACACCAGCTGGTGCGGTCCTTGCAAAATGCTGGCTCCAGTGCTTGAAGAGCTGGAAGCCAAATATGACGGCCGCCTTAAAGTGGTAAAAGTAAACGCCGAGGAAGCTATGGATATCAGCGAAGAATACGGCATTATGTCGGTGCCCACACTGCTCATGTTTACCGGCGGTCAGCCCATAGATGAGCTTGGCGGTGCATTGCCCTTGGCCAAGTTAGAAGAATTTGTCGGCAAGTATATATAAAGCATAAAAGTAGCACCGTATATTTAGGTGCTATAAATTTTTACTAGATCCTTTATTGAATTTTCTGACCAATGTTCATTGGGCCAGAAAAAATATTCATTCTTCCGCTTTTTAAATATTCTGAATGGCTCAGTAGAATTATCGTAAATATGCACAATGTCACAAATTTTTATCAGTTCTGGTATTAGATTTAATGCTTTCTTGTAGCGCGAAATAATTTTTTCTCTTGGAACTGTATGGCCACCAAGAGCCACACGAGATTCGACACGAGAAATATTTATGCCGTAATCACAAGTCAGCACATAGATGCAGCGGATAAAATAACCGGCCTCTTTAGCCCTCTTTAAAAGCTTTAAATTGCGGTCAGTAGAAAGAACCGTTTCAAATGTAAAACTGGCATTTTGGGAAAAAGCTGATTCGCGCATTTTTTCTGCAATTTGCGCAGCTTCCAAATCTGAGCAATAATTCGCCTGCTTTATATTGTCAGCGTTAATATAAGGTTCTATTATTTTTGCGAGCCTTGTAATTGTTGATTTTCCGCTTCCGTTTGGGCCGGCGAAAACGATTATTTCAGGTTTTCGCACTTCAGACATTTATATATTCTTTGTGGCCATCAGCATACTCAAGATATGCGCGTTTTTTTTGAACATCGTAACCAGAAATTGGGACGCCCTTTATTTTTTTTGCCTCATTGTCCAAGCGGATAGCCTCTTTAAAGCGGTATGTCAAATCATCATCAGAAACACCACAGGTAAAATCAAGTTCATTTACTGTGTCTTGTTCCATATAAGTCCCCTTATTGATGGTCAAAGCTATTCGGCATATATGCCAAATTAACCATAGACATCTCAATGTTACCATAATTAACGTTAGTTTCTCAACTAGCTCATTTTTGCCAATGGGGACTAAAATTCAGGCAAATTTATTATTGTCCCAATATAGTAGCGGCCGGCCAGCCCTGGCGCTGCCAGTATTTGAGCCTAGCAATATTAAGCTCATATTGCTGGCGTAAGTGCCGCACTTTGGCCACTTGGTGGCTCTTTCTGCTTTCGATGACCGTAAGAGCGCTGCCTTTGCCATTTTGGTAATCACCCATATCGAGAGTTAAGCGGGCTTCGGCCAGAGTAGCCTGCTTTTCATAGAGCTTAGAAAGGGCGCTTATTTGGCGCATATCTTCCATGGCCAGGCGCTCTTCGCGAGCTAAAGTTTGCTTTTGCTCTTCATAGGCCAGGCGGGCGCTTCGGGCGGCAGCTTTTTGCGTTTTGATGCCGGCAATGAGCGAATAATTAAAGAGCGGAATAGAGAGAGTAACAGCGACGCCCAGCGCCAAGGTATTATCGCCCTCCGGCTTTAGCGGCCAGGTGGCGCCTATTTGCCAGTTGCTTATTAGCGAGGGAATATAATTAAAGCGTGAGCTCTTTAGCTCCTGCTCGGCGATAGCCAGCGATTTTTGGGCCAAAGTGAGCTCCAAATGCTCCGGCGCATTGCCCTCCGGCTCTTTGAGAAAATTATTTATATTTTCAGTATGTTCCGGAGCGATAGGCCCATCTTGAGCCAAAATTTCACCCAAAGTTTCGCATTGTTCTATGTAATTTTTGCGGGCGGCTAAATATTCCTGTTGCAAAGAGATTAATTCCATTTGCGCCGCTAGTTCCTCGCTGGCACTGCCGATGCCGGAGGCAATGCGCCAGGCGGCAATCTGGCTCTGGGCCAAGATGGCGCCCGCTTCCTCGCGCAAAAGTTTTAATAAAAGAGCGATGCTCTCGGCTTGCAGGTAAGCGACAGTGAGTTTATAGGCCACTTCCTGGCGGATATATTCGGTATTTATCTGGTCTTTTTGATAGCGCAAATTGCGGGCGCTAAAGGCGCTCCAGCTGCCCACATCAATGAGCGGCAGCCAGAGATTGGCTGTGCCGCTTAAAGTATGGGTCGGTTCTTTGTCCGGCACAACGGTGCGATTACCTCTATAAGCGGCCTCGGCGCTGATGCGCGGCAAAAATCCGGCCAGCCCTTGATCTTTACCGGCCTTGGAGCTCTCTTCGGCCATGAGCGCCTTTTGGACGGCAAAGCTCTCTTCCTGCGCTTTTTCCAGCATATTCTTGAGCGACATGGTTGTAGCGGCGGGCGGGGCGGGGAAGAGCTCTTCCAGATAGCTAGCATCAATATCGCTGGCAGCGTCGCCTAGGGCAAGAACCAGGGTTGTAAAGAAAATAAAATTCATCATCTATCTTTGTGCCTCATTTTCGCTGGCTATAATCATGCCTCTAAGTGGACAAAATAGTTTAGCGACTATAGCCACGCGCCCGGCAATTTTTGAATATATGGGCTCTTTTAGTCAACTAAAAAGACAGAGTGCAAAACTAGGCAAAAATAAGTGCAGTTTTGGCGCTTTGTACTTCTCTTGAGCGGGCTACCACCAACCATCTCGCTCATTGGCAAATCTACCTGCCTATGCTAAAAGAGTTTTCTTAATAGTGCCGGGCTAAAAGCCCTAAAGGGCGCTAAGTTGGTTGATTCTAGGTTACAAAAAGGGGCTTTTTAGCCCCAAGTGATTTTGCGCTTACCAGGAGTTTAATCATGACGGCAGAAAATTTTGTTCCCTCTAATGCCCAAAAAAATCTGTATACTCTCTTTATTACCATGTTCATTTTGTCCTGGATTGCCTCAATGATTCTATTATTCTTATATTCCGAAACGATTATAAGCTATTTTACTTTGCATATTATGCAAAATAAAGCCGATATGCTTTTTATCCCTGGTAAAGCCAAGGTAGCTTTGGGGCTTTCCGGCTGGTTCCTTTTATTTTTACCAATATATTATTTCTTTTACGGCATATTCGTTGTGCTCCTTCGCCAGCGTGATACAGTCAACTACTTTGATGAAGAATTTAAAAAGAATTACGCTATGCGCAAAATCAGAGGCAGTACTGGTTCTTTTGAAGGCGATAAATTTATACTTTATGTGTTTATCGCCATAGCGGCGGTTATTTTTCCGTTTAGTCTCTTTTGCACTGTGAAAGTCACCGATGAGGGCATTTCGCAAAAAGATTTATTTGCCCTAAGCGCCAAGCAAATAGCCTGGAGCGATATTTATGGAATCGAGCTTAGCCTAGGGGTGAAAACCGTAAGAAGAAACAAGTCTACAGAAAAAACAGCAGATATAAAATACATTGTTTTTTCATCACGCGGCAAATTTGATTTGATGGAAAGTATAAACTACAAACAATTTGATGATGATTTAATTAAATTTTCTCAAAAACTCTTCGCTAAAAATAAAGATGTAAATATCTCTCTCGAGTGCGATTTTTCCGGAGAGAATCTGCGTTATTTGCGGAAAATTATTAATGGGGAAAAGCGCCTAAAAAGAGTCTATAATTATTTGCAGCAACAAATACCCGATCGGCCGGGATCAAACTTCTGAAATCTCTTCCCCGGATTTCATTTTATCGCGCCACTCTTCCACAATGGTGTAAAGCACCGGCACCAGGCTCAAAATAAAGATGGTGGAAGCCAAAATACCAAAACTTAAGCTGACAGCCATGGGAATCATCATTTGCGCCTCGGCCGAAGTCTCGGTAATCATGGGTGCCAGGCCGCAAAAGGTGGTGACTGAGGTGAGCATGATGGGGCGGAAACGGCGCACTGCCGCCGCCTTGGCCGCTTCCATGGGGCTTAGCCCCTCTTTGCGCAGCTCGTTGGCTGTGGTGGTTAGCAAAATGGAATCGTTGACCACCACGCCGGCCAAGGCAATGAGGCCCATATAGCTAAACATACTCATGGGCATATTAAGAAAATAGTGGGCCAGCACCGAACCGACTATGCCAAAGGGAATGGCCGACATGACCACTAGTAGCGGCTGTAAATAACTTTTGAGCGGAATGGCAATAAGCGTGTAAATAGCAATAACGGCCATAATGAGGCCCATAATTAAAAAGCGCTGAAATTCGGCCATATCTTCCTGGCGGCCGCGCAGGCCATAAGAGAGACCATGATATTTTTGGGCGAGCCCGGGCATGACTTTGGCCGAAAATTCTTTAAAAATTTCCTGGGCATTAAAGCGCGTTTCGTCAACGGCCGCCTGCACGCGCAAATTGCGCCGCCCATCGGTGCGTGAGATGGAACGATAAGCGTGCCCCTTTTCCAGGCGGGCAGCGAGAGCCAGCGGCATTTCGCCGCCGCCGGGCGTAGTCAAAATAAAGTCATCTATAGTGGAGAGCGAGCGGCGCTCCTCCCGCGGATAACTCACCAGAACTTTTACTTCACTGCGCCCGCGCTGTTGGCGCAGAGCCTCGGCGCCATAATAAGCAGCTCTAAGCTGTGAGCCGATATTCTGGGCCGTTAGGCCGGCATCGGCGCCCATGGGGGTAATGTGGTAACTATATTGCGGCTTGCCGTCCATTACGCCGTCATCGGCCTCTGTCACGCCGCTAAAGGTGAGCAGGGCGGCGGCGGCCTCTTTGGCGGCGGCTTCTAAAGTAGCGGTATCGCTGTGCGAAATAGTAAAATCAATGGGGCGGTTCATGCCGTGGCGGTCGGCGCTGAAAACCAGATTATCCACGCCTACTATGTGCCCCAGCTTTTTTGACCAGATACTGGCAAATTCCTTGGAAGACATGGTGCGCTCTTCCATGGATTTTAAGAGCACGGTAACGGTTACCAAATGGCCGCCGGAAGTGCTGCTGCCGCGGCCAAAGCCCACCATGGACATAATGCCTTTGGAAATATTTTCCGGCAATTCACTAAGCGCTTCATTGGCCGCTTTAATGAGCTCTTTTTCCACCACTTTGCTCTCACTGAAGGGCGATCCGTAGGGGAGTTCCGCCTGGGCGATAACTTCGTCGCGGTCGCCGCCTGGGCGATCGATGGTTTTTATGCGCCCGCCCAGATAAAGCCCCAAAGTTATTAAGAGAATCATGATAGCCACCGAGATGGTAGCCCAGCGGCCGCGAATGGTGAGATTGACAAATGGGGTATAATATTTATCAATAGCGGCATTAAAAAGGGTGCCGACTTTATTTGATAGCATCGTGGGTAATTTAATAAATCCGCGCGCTTTCATCGGTGTTTCGGCAATATGGGCCGGCAAAATAAAAAGCGCTTCGGCGAGGCTTATGCTTAAAACGGCGATGACAATCACCGGAATGGCATATTGCATCTGCCCCATGCGCCCGGGAGTAAAGAGCAGCGGGGCAAAAGCCACAATAGTGGTGAGCACCGAAAAAACAATGGGTGCGGCCATTTGGCGGGTACCGATAATTGAAGCTTTTAAAGCCGGCATACCCTTTTGGCGCAGATGGTAAATATTTTCGCCTATAGAGATGGCATCATCAACTACCATGCCGAGCACTACAATAAAGGCAAACATGGACATCATGTTAAAAGTGACGCCAAAGAAGGGGAGTAGCAAAAAGGAGCCCAAGAAAGAGATGGGAATACCGAGCGAGACCCAAAAAGCCAGGCGCGGCTCCAAAAAGAGGCCAAGAATCACTAGCACCAGCACCAGGCCCTGGCCCAGATTTTGCATTAAAAGTTTTAAGCGGCCGCTAAACATTTTGCCCCGGTCATCCCAGGTGGTGACATGCAAAGTTTCCGGCAGGCGGCTTTTTAGCTCGTCTAAATAGGCATTCACTGTCTGAGCTACTTCGCTGGGGGAGTAGGTGGTCATGGCATAGACGCTCAAAAAGACAGCCGGCTGGCCGTTAAAGCTGGTTTCCATATCTTGGTCATCAAAACCATCAATAATTTTAGCTAGTTCGCCGAGTTTGCGAATTTGTCCGTTGCCTTCGGTGATGATGGGGATTTCGGCAAATTCCAGGGCTCCTTCGCGCCGCTCGTTGACGCGCACCAACACTTCGCCCGTTTCGTCTTTAATGCCGCCGGCCGGGAGCTCTATGGAAGCGGTTTTTATTTTGGCGGCAATATCGGCCAGAGTGAGGCCGTATTGGCGGATAATATCTTTGGAAACTTCCACGCGGATTTCATAAGCGCTGACGCCGGAAATATCCACTGTGGAGACGCCCGTTAAATTAGTGAGCTGCTCTTGCAGATCCTCGGCGGCCATGCGCAGCTGCACATTGCTCACGTTGCCATAGATGACCATGCTGATAACACCGCGTTTTCTTTGCGGAATACTTACTTGATAGCGCTCGGCTTCCTGCGGTAGAGAGGTGATGCGATCCACCGCGCCGCGAATATCCATCAGCGCTTTTTGCGTATCGGATCCGCGTTCCAGCTCGGCACTTATTACGGCACTGCCCTCGGAGGCGGTGGAAGTAATGCGCTTTACATGTTCCACCTCGCGCACCGCTTCTTCCACAGCCAGAATAATGCCGCGTTCCACCTCTTCCGGGCTGGCGCCGGGGTAGGGCACCTGGATGCGCACTTCATCGGGCTCTATTTCCGGAAAAACCTCTTTAGTAATGCCGATAGCCGAGACAATACCGGCGGCTACAATACCCACCATCAGCAGATTGGCGGCCACCGGATTTTGGGCCATCCAGGCAATGGGGCCTCTCTCCTCCCGGCTCTCGCTCATGCTATTTGCCCTCCACTATATTGACGGGCATTCCGGGAACAGGCAGGGCCAGGCGGCTGGTGATAATACGTTCGGAGAGGTCTAAGCCCTCGGCATTTAAATAATAATAATCTTTATCGTTAAAAAGAGGATTTACCGGCCGCTCGGCCAGCTTGCCGGCGGCGTCCACCACCCAGATGATGTTGTTTTCGCGCAGGGAGAGGCGCGGAATACGCACAATATCTTCCACTTTGTTGCCAATGATAGTGCAATTTACCACGGTGCCTATTAGGAGCTTATCGGCACCTTTTTGCGGCACGGTTATTAAGAGCTGCGCCAGTTGGCTTTTCTCCTTTAAATCCGGGTAAGTGGATTTTACCCGCCCGCGCATGGTGTTATTTAGGCCGGTAGTTTGCGAGTTTACCTCAACTATTGAGCCGCTAGGCTCGCCATTTTGGGGAATAGATATATATTTTAGCTGATTTAGCATAATGGAAGCCACTACATAGACTTCTTCATCGCCCACCAGCTCTAAAAGCGTGCTGCCGCCGGAGACCACCTGGCCCTTATCCACATAGATGCTCTTTACGACAGCGGCAAAAGGAGCCCGCACTTCGGTGCGTTTTAATTGCAATTTGGCGAGCTCCAGTTTGCTCATGGCGCTGTCCAGCTGGGCCTTCGCGCTTTCCACATAGGCTTTGCGCGAGGCCAGACGCTTGCCGCTATCACTAACGCCTACGCCGCGTTTATCTAATAATTTCAGCTCATTACTTGCTGCGGCTGCCAGGGCTTTCTGCTCTTCCAGCGCTACTTTGGCCTGGGCTACGGCGGCTTCCTGCTGCCTTAAATTTATTTGATAATCACGCTTATCTAGGGAGAGAATCAGCTCATCTTCTTTAAAATGGCCGCCCACAAAGAGTTTTGGGCTTAAATAGGTGATTTTGCCGCCTACTTCGGGGATGACTTTTACCGCCAGCTTGGCTTTTACTTCGCCCATTACTTCGATGTGCGGCTCATAGCTTGCTTTTTGCGGGGTTATGACAGTGGCGGAAACTTGCATCGGGGCCGCCGGTGCCGGCCTGGGGCGCTTTTTGGAGCCCAAAAGGTGCCAAAAGGTGAAGACGCCGACGCCGAGGGCTATAATTATAATGAGTGGCTTTATAAGTGCTTTAAAAACTTTCATAACAGTAACCTGATTCCGGGGGACAACTTTCGCCAAACCCCAGATGAATATTAGCAAGAATTATGCCAACCTGCGGCTAGAGAGTTACTAGGCCAAATTATTAAACTTCGCAATAGCTTAACGAAAGCGGAAAAGAAAAAAGTGCCAAAATTGCACTTTGAGCCGGAACTTTTACTCTCTGAGCGTGATTATAGTTGCCGCCCCTATTCCATGCCGGCAAAGTAAATCGGTACATAGTAAAGATTTCCCTCTTTTTGAAAATCTTTAGTGCAACGCAGTATCTTTTTGCTGATGCGGATCCTAAACTTTGGGCAAAATATGTGGTTTCCGCAAAATGTTGCCGGCGCTTACAGCGTAACCTGGCGAATTAAATAAATTTTAGCTCAAGGTGGCTATTTGATTTTGCAAAGCAGCTTGGGGCCGAGAATCTCCAAAGCAGCAGAGAGAGCCGAAATGGAGGCGCCGACAATACCGGGCAGCAGAATACTTTGGCCGGCTAAATAGAGGCCGGGAATGCGCGTTTTAGCTGTAAAGCGGGCGCTTGAAAGCTGATCTATATTTTTGGCCAGGCCGTAAGCCGAGCCGCTCCTAATGCCTAAATAGCGCTCATAGGTAAATGGAGTAAAAGTATCGATTATTTTAGCTTTTTTTAACTCAGGCAGAGCGACAAGCGCCACCTTGATTAAAGCTTCCGCCAGCTCTTCTTTTAGCTCTTTATAAGCCGGCTCGCCGGGGCTTGGCCAATTTTGGCTTATCGCCTGTGGAACCGGCAGTAAAAGCTGGGCGCTACCAGCCTCTTCGGCCGAAATGAAGAGCCATGGCGTTTGAGATGTGGTAACAATTTCCCGCAAAAATTGCGGCATAGCGGCGAGGAAATCCGGCAAATATATATAATGATTATGCCTTAAAAAATCAGCATTTTGGGCAGAAGCTGCATTTCCCGCAAAAGCTATGCCTACCCCGGCCATACCGGCAGTGTAATTTTGCTCCCCAATGCGCTTTAAAAAGAGGGCAGTGCGTTTATCTTTAGGCTCTTTTAAAATGGCCGGCAAGGCGCCGATATCGCCGGTGTAAATAACTTTTTCGGCCATTAACTGTTCGCCACTTTGCAATTCGGCTACCAGGCTCCCTTCATGCGGGTAAAGGGCGGCTAATCTGGCGTTGGTGCGAATATTTACATCGTAGGCTGCCAGTTTTTTTAAAAATGAATTAATGAGGCTTTTCCCGCCGCCTTTTAGGCGCCAGGCACCACGCAAAAAGCTGTCATGAATGATTAAGTGGACATAAAGCGGGCACTCGGCCGGGGAAAGGCCATAAAGAAAACTCAAATAAGAAATGGTATTTATAAAATCTTTTGAAGCTTTTTGCTGCTCTAGCCAATGTAATAAAGATGTGCTTTCGTTAGGGCCTATTTCTTGGCCCTTAGGCGGGTTTAGGCGGTAGAGAGCAAAGCGCGAAACTGTCTCCTCCATTTGCCTAAAATAGGCCTCTATGATGCCTCTGTCATTGGGGAAAAGTGTCAGAAATTCTTTTTCTAACTTAGCCTTATTATTGGATAATCTTATGACTTTACCGCCAATATAAATGAGCTCGCCGCCCTCCTCGGTAAGGGGCAGAAAAGTCAAATCGCCGCTAAGATCCAAATACCCCCAAAGGCGGCCTAAAAAATCATTATCTCCCAAGAGCCCCATATAGTGCAGGCCGGTGGCCAGAGAATGGCCGGCGCGTCTATAGGTTTGCAAGAGGCCGCCGGGGCGCGCCTGCTGCTCGATGACAGCCACTTGTTGCCCCTCTTTGGCCAAAAGAAGCGCGCTAGTGAGCCCGGCTATCCCCGAGCCGATGACTAGGGTATAAGGCAAGCGTATTCTCCCTATTTCTTGCGGCAAACAAAGGTTAAATTGGTGCCGAGCCCCAGTTCCGGCAGCTCTTTTTCTACAGTAAAGCCCGCTGTTTCCAGGAGCTTTAAATACTCACTTTTGCTTAAAAAGGTGAGCTCGTGGGCGCTTTTGTTGTGGCCGATGCCGGTAGCCAATTTTTCAAAAAATTTCACATTTTTGTAGCCATGGCTCTCATCGCGGCAGCCATCGCGGAAGAGTAAAATGCCGCCCTCTTGCAGATGCAGGGCAATTTTCTTAAAAATTTCCAGCTGCTTATCTTGTGGCCAGTAGTGCGTGACATCTATCAAAAGAGCGCCGGCGGCTTTTTCCGGGAAATTTTCACTAAACATATCGCCGCATATATAGGTGGAATTTTGCGGATACATACTGTTTTTGGCGGCGATGGCCAGCTTACCGGCGTCATAATCAAGAGCCCAAATTTGCCGCAACGGGCTCTCATAGGCTAAAATATTAGCCATAAGGCCATAGCCGGTGCCGATATCCAAAATAGTGCCTGCACTTGGCAAGAGGCCGGGGAGGTGCCTAAAAATGGGGTCTATGGCCATTTTCCAGAAAATATACTGCTCATTATAAGGTCCGGTATAGGCATAATGAGCCATTAGCTCACGGCGAAAAGCCGGAGTTGCCGCCAAATTACTGCGCGCTTTTTCATAGGCGCTGTTTATGATTTCCCGGAAATGGCTGGCCGCCTCTCTTGAAGTGCCTGAGAGTGTTTCCGGTGGCATAATAACCACTTCTATAGCAAAGCGGCCGATAAACGGTGAGCCCTTGGCAATAGAAGAGCGGCTTTCAGCCAAAAGCACTGGCTGAATGGGAATATCTTCTTTAAGGGCCAGCTCAAATGCCCCTTTATGGAAACGCCCCAAAGTGCGCTCTATTTGCCTGCTGCCTTCGGGAAATATGAGAATATTTATCCCGGCTTTTATTAGCTTTTCGGCCCGCTCCAGTAAATCGTGGTTGTCATCTACCAGTAAAAAGCCGGCTTTGCGCACCATAAAGCCCATAAAAGGCACATCCCAGACCCATTTTTTTACTACCATGCGCTGCTTGGGCAAAAAGGCTTCCAAAATGACGATATCGAGCATGGATTCATGGTTGGCTATATAAATGGCCGGGCTGGATTTTTGTAAATATTTTAGGCCGGTTAAGTTTATTTTGCCAAATGGTATGGCGATAAGGGCTAGGCGGCAGATAATTTGCAAATATTTATTTAAGGCCGTTTCCAGTTTATCTTGGCGGCGCCGCAAAATAAGCCACAAAAGCGGGTAGAGAATAATAGTGCCCAAGATAGCACCGAGTATAAATACAGTGTAACCACAGAAAGTATTTATTATTTGTACTAAAGTGACTGGCGCTTTGCCCGGTGCGGTGGCGGCGATGGGGCGCACAAAAAGGGGCACGGCCAGGAGTGCTGCTATCATGCCGCTGGCCATGCCGATGGCGGCAGTAAAGCCCACGGAATTCATAGCCGGGTGGCTGGCAAGAGCCAGTGAACCCAAAGCGGCAATAGTGGTGAGTGCCGAAAGAATGATAGCCCCACTGGTGGTGCCTTTGCTGCTGCTTTTGGCCCCCTGGCGTGTTTCCAGCATATCGTTTATGACAAAGACTACATAATCAACCGACATACCAAAAACGAAGACTACAAAGAGGCTGCTCATTAAGTTTATCGGCACGCCTATGTGGCCCATGATGCCGAAAGTCCAAGCCATGGCGCTGCCCATGGCATATATCACCAGGAGGAGAAGCTCGGCCCGCCCCAGAGCCAAAAAGACGATAAGACAGACAACCAGTAGCGAAACAAGGCCGAAAGTCCACATAGAAGAAGTGACGATTTTTGAGAGATGATTTGTGTATAACTGGCCATGATACCAATGTAATTTCTGGAGATCAGCGCTGAGAATATCCACCGCTTTTTGGGCGTTTTCCGGGCTAAGGGTAACTCTTGTCAGCCCTAAATACTCGCCGCTTGGCCCTTTGGAATAATAGGCCTTAAAGACATCTGGCATGGCCTCTTTTAGCTCTTCGGGAGTTATTAGAGCGCTCTCGGCTGAAGTTAGGAGACGGCTCATATATTGGGAAAAAGCCTCTTTTTTAAAGCCGGCTTCCTGTGCTGCTGCCGGCAAATAGTCGGTTAAACCGTCATTTTGGGCCTTAGCTATAATTTTGGCAAAAGCAGCGCGGTGTTCTTTTTGCAAATTTTCCGGCGGCAGGAGCATAGCCGGCGTACTAAAGTTGGAAATGGTAGCGTTTTTACGCAGCTTTTGCAAAATGGGCAGCAGTTTTTGTTGCTCTTTTGCCACTTCATCCATAGTGGGGGCAGATACTACTAAAAGCAGCTCACCCAAGAGTTCTTGCCCCCAGCGCGCCGTGATAGTGTTCTCCTGCTTTAGTGTTTTTGGCGCGGTGCCGCTGAGGTGGCGCATATCGCCATCGATTTGCACTTTATTTATGCCGGTGAGTGCCACTATCCAGAGGGTAAGAACAATTAGCGCCGGCCATTTTTTATGGCTGTCATACCAGCGAAAGTAGCGCTCCATGAGGTTATTTAGTGCCAGTTTCGGGGGGCGTTTCTCTGAGCTTACTGCCGGCAAAAGATGGGGCAGGATAAAAAGGCTGAAGAACATGGCCGAAAGAATGCCCAATGAGGCCACAACGCCCAGCTGGCGTTGTCCCGGCAACATGGAAGTATTTAGGCACAAAAAGGCGCTGATAGTGGTGGCGGCGCCAATCATTATGGGTGTGGCGAGGGGTGCCAGAATAGCTGCCGTCTTTTGCCCGGCGGCGGCGCAGTCGTAGCGGTATAAAATATGAATGGCGTAATCGACGGAAATACCGATGAGCACCGCGCTAAAGCCCACTACTACGCCCTGAATTTCCGAGCTAAATAGCGAAAAGATGGCGAGCCCCAGTGCGCCGCCGAAGATTACCGGCAAATATGAGTAGAAAATCATATACTTGCGTCTATAAGCCAAAAATACCAGCAAAGTGATGGCAATGAGGCTCACGGCCACAGTGAGGCCGATATCACGGCGGATCATCACATTATTATCGCGCACGGCCGGGTGGGCGCCGGTGTAATTAACCACCACGCGCCCCTTGGGCTTATCCTTTAGGAGAGCGGCAATGATTTCATCAACTTTATCGAGCATTGGCGCCGTTTTGCTGAAAACGGTGGCCGGGTAATCGGTCTGGGCTACCAGCATAATAGCCCGGCGATCGTTACTGACAACGGCGCCCTGATAAAGCTCATTGGTCATGCCGCCTTGCAAAGTGAGGAGCACCGGCCAATAGAGGCGGCGCAGGTTCAAAGGGTCGCTAAGAACCATCTGTTTGGGCAGCTCTCCGGGAGTTTCCATTAAAAAGCGGCGGTTTTGGGCCAGTTGCTCGCTTATGGCCTCTTTGGTCAGGAGTTTGGGCAGCTCTTCCAGCTGTTCCGGCCCGGAAAGCACGGGATAATGAGTGGCCAGTAAGTTAAAACCGGCGCCCACCAGCTCGTCATCTGTTTTGTAAGTAATAGTGCTAAAAAGTTGGCTGGCAGCGAGCTTTTCGTAAAGTTCATCAGCTATTTCAATTAGTTCGTCCAGTTCGCCGCTGGCCCCGTCATTAAAGGCTACCTCCATAAAGAGGCGGTTATTATAATCAAAATTGCCATAGATGAGCAGCTGATCGGCCACAATGGAATCATCGGCCGGGAGCAAGGCTGTGATGCTCTCTTCCATCTCCAGCTTCTGGCCCACATAAAGAGAGAGGGCGGTAATAAGCGCTGTGAGCCCTAAAACCAGGGCGCGCCTTTTAGCCAGTATATTATATATAAAAGTGAAAAAGCTCTGCATTATTTACTGGTAATCGCCCGGAATTAAAAATGAAATCCGAAGATCATTTTGAGAGAATCAACTTGATCGCTAAAGGAATCAATCTGGTCGCTTACGGCATCCAGCGCTTCAATGGCCATTTGCCCGGCCTTAGCGGCATCGACATAATGCATAAAGCCAGGAATGGCTACGGCTATAACTATAGCGAAAAGCATAAAAGCAAAGCCCAGAGCCAATATGATAGTCATAAAAATAGCGATAACTTTAGCTATTTTTACAAAATTTTTATCTTTGTCCGTCATGTCATCGGTAGAAATTTTGGCGGCATAGAGCCAGGCGAGCGGTGCAGCAATGGGGCACAAAATAGCGCTACCTAAGCTGAATAAAAAGCAGGCGAGAGCTTTAGAGCTGATATCTACGCCTTTTGGTTCGTTAGCCATGTGATTTTCCCTTTCAATTGGCCAAGTTGCCTACTTTTTGGCCATATTTAATGGCGGTGCCGATTGCCTCTCCATCAAGAGAGACGCGGCCTTTTTCAAAAAGCAGTACTACAGTTGAGCCGAGATTAAATACTCCGAGTTCCTGGCCTTTGGCCACAGGGTGCTCGCCAGCGGCATAATCTTTTTTTATAGTATCGCGGCACTTTTTGCGGTTGGTGACAAAATCGCCGTCATAAGCCAGAGTGATTTTTCCCACCGAAGTGGCGCCGATTTTTACGACAGCCACCAGGCCGACCTCGGTTTTTAAGAGGCTGATAAGCCGTTCATTGCGCACAAAGAGGTCGGTATGTACCTCGGTTGATTCTTTGAAAACGGGCAAAAGCCCGCCGGGAATGTGAATGGCTTTAATAACTTCGCCGGCTATGGGGCTATGAATGTGGTGGTAATCGGCCGGGCAGAGATAAAAAGTGGCAAAAGTGCCGTCGCGAAAGCGTTCGCCTAGCGCATCATCGCCTAAAAGGCGGTTTACCGGATAAGTAACACCTTTGGCTTGCACTGCCATTAGGCCGTTAAGTGTGCCGCATTGGCCATAAGCACCATCCACCGGCGAGACAATGGAGCGGGTATCAGCGTCTATTGGCCTCGCGCCTTCTTTTAAAACGCGGGTAAAAAGGGCATTTACCGATTCATAACCGCCCGGCGGAACAAGTGCTTCCTCGGTGCTTATATGCAGCAATTTTTTGGCCATAAAGCAGTAAAATTTAACTAAAAATTTCGGGCGTTTAATGCTGGCGAACCAGCCCACCAGCCGGGAAAGAGAATTGTGGGGCAGATGAGCTACCCAGATGGCAAGTTGTCGTTTCATGGCTACTCCAACAAAAGCGCTACCGGGCCTTTTAACATGTATGCAAGCAGGAAACAAGAGGAAGACTTATCGGAAATAGCGGAACGAGACAAAGCTTTGGTGGGAGGCAGATTAGATGGCTAGGGCTTTTAATTGGGTTAGAGAGAGGTATTATACGCTTTAAGAATATCTCTCCATTTTTAGCAATGCTCCTCACCCGGTCGCCGCCCACTTGGACCTCACCCCACAAAATATTTGTAAATTCAAGTTGATTGGCCCCTCCCCACTGTGGGGAGGGGCGAATGGATGTAATTTCTTTTATGGACAGGGTGAGGTCAAATGTGGTGAGGGCGGCTAGTCTTTGAGGCAACGCACGGAAAAGGTGCTATACTTAATGTTGCCGTACAGGTCCGCATCGTCATTAGCTATGTACAGGCTGTAGGCTAAGTCGGTATTGTTGTGCTCCGTGGCCGACCAGAAGCGGGCGCCGTAACCGAAATTGCGGTAACTGCGGCCGTTGTAGTAGCCAGCGGGCAGGGCGCTAAAGCCATAAGCATCTGCTCCGCTAGCAAAAGCGGATGCTCGCAGATTTTGCGAACGTTCTGCAACCGACTTGCCGGCAGCATTTAAAAGGCTTTTAAAATCAGCTTTTTTCGATAAATGCCAGCCTTTAGGGCACACTTTCATGGCGTCCTCCCATGTATAAAGGCAGCCATATTTAGCCACAAAATCCGGATCTTCATCAGTATTAGCATCACAGGTAACCGGTGTGCCATCTGTTGCTTGGTCGGTAGCCATGTTCTCGGCCATCCAGATTTGCTCGCCAATTTTGGTTACTCTATAAACATTGCCTTGCGTATCGGCCATATAATCGCTGGTGGTGTCGGCACAGTTTTTGGCTAAATCCCAGTGTTCATCACAGGATTCGCAATTGCCGTCGCCGTCCGGCCCCAGGCTAGGGGTGCCATGCTCACAATTTGTCTCATTGCTGTCGCATTTTTGGCCAAAGTAGCCATCTTCGCAGCGAGTACAGGTGCTAGAGCCATTTTCACAAGTGCCGTGCTGGCAGTCACAAGTTTGCTCTTCTTCATCGCTTGCGGCATCGCTTTGGCCATCGGTATCACTGGCAGCGTCACTTTGGCTGTCGTCACTCTTGGCATCACTTTGAGCGTCTTTGTCTTTGTCTTTGTCCTTGTCCTTATCGGTTTTGCCGTCTATCGGCTTTTGTTCCTGGTTACCGGGTGTAGCGGGCTTTTCCTCTTCGTGAGCGCCGCAACCGATAGCCAAAAAGATGGCCAGCCCGGCAATATCACTCTCTGAAAGGCCGGTTGCGGCGGAAATAGCGGAACTAGGCAAAGGTTTTGTGGTTTGACTCTAATATCCGATATTGGCCTAATAGCTTTTTTCTGCTAGGCTGGCGGCGGCGCTTGCCGGAGGTTTTATGGAAAACGATATAGCCATAGAGAATTTGCCCACCCATGTAGCCATTATTATGGATGGCAACGGGCGCTGGGCCAAAAGTCGCGGCGAAAAACGCCTGCTGGGGCACAAAGCCGGGGCACTGGCCGTCCGCGAAATCACTACCTATGCCCGGGAAATCGGCATTAAGTATTTAACTTTATATGCTTTTTCGCAGCAGAACTTCGGGCGCCCGGCCGATGAAGTAAAGGGGCTGATGCAGCTTTTGGTGGAGTATGTAAAAGGCGAATGGAATACCATTATGGATAACGGTATTCGCCTTACGGCCATTGGCGATATTGAGGCTCTGCCACTGGTTACGCGCACCGCTTTAAACTCGCTTATCAAAGCTTCGGCCAAAAATAGCGCCATGACGCTTTGTCTGGCTCTCGCCTATGGCGGGCGCGAAGAAATCACCGTAGCCATGCAAAAGCTGGCCAAAAAAGTGGCCGCCGGCGAGCTGGCCCCGGAAAAAATAACTAAGGAGCTTATTAGCGAGAATCTTTACACTGCCGCCATGCCTGATCCGGATTTAATCATCCGCACCAGCGGCGAAATGCGCATATCCAACTTTCTTTTGTGGCAGCTGGCGTATAGTGAGTTTTACATCACCGACACCCTCTGGCCCGATTTTCACCGGGAAGAATTTTTAAAGGCTTTAAAAGCGTATGCCGGCCGTGAACGACGTTTTGGTCTCACCTCAGCGCAAATAAGCGCCGAAAATACATAGGGAGTATTTTTATGTTATTAACAAGAGCACTTGCTGCTTTGATTTTTGCCCCGCTTTTTTTCCTGGCTATTCATTTTGATTCCTTAAGCACCTGGCCGCTTTTTGCCCTTTGTCTTATTGTGGCTTTTTTCGGCCTTTGGGAATACTTTGCCATGGCTGCGCCAAAACACCTGAGCGACCGCATTGTGGGCCAGGTGGTTGGTTTGGCTCTCGCTGCAGCCACCATGCTTGGTTTTGTGCAAACTGCCCATTGGCCCCTCATATTACCGGCTGTGGCTATTATTGCTATTTGTGCCGTTGTTTTTAATCCGCTGCCTTTGGAAGAGGGCATAAAGCGCTCGGCGGCGCTTACTCTGGGTATTATCTATGGCGGTTTGCTTATTTCTTATCTTTACCTTTTGCGCCAAGGCAGTGATGGCCGTTTCTGGGCTATGAGTGCCATTTTTTCCGTCTGGTGCTGCGATACCGGTGCCTACTTTGCCGGCCGCACTCTGGGGCGCAGCGGCAAGCACAAATTTGCGCCTAATCTTTCGCCCAAAAAAAGCTGGGAAGGCTTTTTCGGCGGTATTATTTCGGCTATGTTGCTAATGCTTTTAACTCATTATATATATGCCCCGGCTTTCAGCTTTTGGGTGGCGCTTATTTTGGGAGCGGTAGCCGGCATAATGGGCCCCATCGGCGATTTGGCCGAATCGCTCTTGAAACGCTCTGCCGGGGTTAAGGATTCCGGCAAAATCATTCCCGGCCACGGCGGTGTTCTGGACCGCTTTGATGCGGTTATCTTTGTTACACCGGTCTTTTACATCATAAGAGCCTTGTTTTTTTGAATTTTTTTAAGCCCAAGCAAGGAGTTAATAATTATGGGTGGTAATTACGGTTCCAATTACAGTTCCAGGGCTACCGGTCCGCGGATGAGCTTTGGCAGCAGAAATAGCCAAATGCAAAAACTTGAAGCCCTTTTTGGCGGCAAGGAAGAGGTTAGAGGCCCGGCCTCGCGCACGCCCATGTCGCCGGCCGGTGGTCGCCGGGCCCTGGAAGAAAAGCTCTCTTTAGCTTTTAAAGCCGCCAAAGAGGCCGAAGAAAAAGAAGCCGCTAAAGCCGATAGTGTGCCTCTCCCGGCCACGGAACAAGAAAACATAAAAGCCCCCTCAGCTTACAGAATGCGCCTGGAGCGCATAAAAAATGCTACAGATGAGGCGGAACTCAATGCCGCCATCAGCACTTTTGTGGCCAGCCATGAACTCCCCGGCGATATAGATATTATCTTAAAAGTCCTGGCTCATCCCGATGAAAACATTGTGCGCAAGGGGCTTTCGGAACTGGTTGGTATGGTGGAGCGCAAAGAAATCGGCGGTACCAGCCTGATAAATGAGGCCCTCGAGAAGCTGGAAAAGCGTCAGCCGGGGCCGGAAGTACGCTCCTATATTGATGGACTTAGAGCCATGTTGGCTTAGTTTGCCCGGTCTTTAGCGGTGACAATGTGCAATTTTTTTAATTTTACTGTTTTCCTATATTGCTTTTTCACTTGGAGATGTGGCAGTAGTAGCCGCAAATCGGAGTACAAAAGTACTCTCAAAAGAAGTTTTTGTTGCAATATTTTTAATTGAGTATCTATGCTAGGTGCACGGCTTGGGCCGCTGCATCTGAGACCTGTCTTTAATTGGAGGAAAGCATGGTCGCAAATTTTGAAGATTATAACGGTGAAGAAGAGCTTATTTCTTATGGCCCGCGGCGCGATGATTATTCTACTTTTGAGGAAGTCTATAGCGTCGATGACGATGAGAATGAAGAAGATGAAGACGAAGATGACGACGACGATGACGACGACGACAATGACGACGATGACGACGATGATGAATATGTAGATGATGATTTTGATGACGAAGAAGATGATGATTTTGTAGATGATGATGATTATGACGACATCTATGATGATGGCGGTGAAATATTAGAGCTTGATGACGGCTACTCCGGCAAACGCTTTGTCAAAGACTACGATGAAGACGAAGAAGACGAGAACGAAGACGGCCTCTATGAAACCAGTGAAGACGAAGAGGAAGACGAAGACAATTTTGACGGAGATGATAACGATTACCTCGATGAGGAGTAGATTCCTCCGCTCTGAGAGTGAGGGCAATATATGCGTCCGGTAAAGAAAGAACTGTCACCTGTAGTAAAATCAATTCTTGCTGATGTGCAGTGCACTTCTATGGGGGGTATTCGTATTCCCAAAGATAAATTTATGATGTGGATCAGCATTTTGCGCAAGCAACACAAAGGGAATGACAGCATCTTTCTGCAACTTGTTGTCCTGGGTGTTTAATTTGTGCGCCAACATGTGAACTTTGTGAGTGATCAGTTCTTTATCATGGCCGCCGTTGGTCTTAATGCCGCTCGCGTGGGGGCTATTATTGCCCCGGAAAACGTGGAAACCAAAGTGGCCAGTATGTTTGTGCAGAAGTTTCAGTCTAATTCTGCAGCTATCGGCACAGGTGCTGCTTTTGCGCCTTTAGCGCCGCATCAGCGTGTTCAGCGGACAAATACGAATGGCACAGGTGGGCATGATGCGGCAATTCGTGTTGACCTGCAGCGCCAGCAGGAGAATAGCCACCGGCCGGCCGCTATTATCGAGCGCGACCAGTTGCCAGGTTCTCCGGCACCGCAGAGTGCTCTGCATCAGCAGTTGCCACGAGCTCCGGAACGCACAATAGTTGATAACAGTAACCATATTGAATTGCCCACCGAAGAGCAGGAAGGCCGTGAAAGAACCCGCATCGAAGGCACCGGCCGCACCCACCGCCCATAGCCCATAATTTTCTATATTTCTCTTAATAATCCGGCCGCTTTATTCCTAGAAAAATGCACTTAGACCGGGCAGAGCAAATAGCCCATGATGCCCTGGCACTTTTCGGCGCAAGCCGGCACAATGGTGCCGTTTTCCCAGCATGTATTGGCATTTTCCCGGCCGCCCCACCAAAATTCGGCGGCGGCGAGCGGCCTTTTTCCAGCTAAATTGGCCCATTGCAAAATTTTGGGCAGGGCGCAATCGCCTACGCCTGTGGGAATGCCGTGGTGGGCATATTGCGGCGGTGGAGTCCAGACTTCCGGTAGACTCTTTAACTGGCCGTTTTGATTCGCTATTTTGTATAGAGCCTGATTTTCGGCACAGAGGCGGCCGGATATTTGGCGCCGCTCTTTCTTTAAAGCGGCTATTTCATTTGGAGAACCATTATTCTTTTGTAATTTTATAATCTTATCGGTGATGGGGTTAACTAAGACGCGGGCGCGGTGAGCAATATCAGCTAATGCTTCATGGTCGGCTATGTGGGGAGCAAAGCCCTTTAGGCCATATTGCCTATGAATTTGCCCGGAAAAGGCGAGAGCAAAAGTGCCGTCTTTAAATTCGCAAATAGCCACCATTTTGCCTTCATTACTCAAGGCGAGAGGTAATAAATCGGCTTTATCAAAAGGGGGCGGGCAGGGGGGCAAAGTTTTGTCCCTGGCTCCTTTTTCCAATATGCGGCAAAATTCAGCGGCTAAATTTATAAGGCGCTCGGAATAGGGCAAAATGTGTAAAGTGTGGCAGATGGGGCAGAGCCCAAGGGCGGCAGCAGAGGGCACGATTATTCGGCATCCCAGTTGCGGCCCAGACGCTGGCCTAAGAGGTAATATAATTCCAGATATTCGCCGGCAGCCCGCTCCCAGCTAAAGTCGCTCTTCATGGCTCTTTCTTTAAGCAGAGTCATGAGCTCACGATCGTCAAAGAGGCGGCGGGCGCGAGTTAGGGAATCGGCTACAGCTTGGGAGGAAAAGTCGTCAAAAGTTATGCCGTTGCCGTTTTCTTCGTTCCATTCGTAATCAAAAACGGTATCCATCAGGCCGCCGGTGCGCCGCACAATGGGAATAGTGCCATAAACCAAGCTAATCATTTGATTTAATCCGCAGGGCTCATAGCGGCTGGGCATGATGAAAAAGTCGCTGCCGGCTTCAATTTGGTGGGCCATTTCTTCACTGAATTTGGTCTCCATGAAGATGGCGTCCGGGTGGGTGGCGGCCAGGTTTTTAAAAGCCTCCACATAGCCGGTTTCGCCGTTGCCGCAAATAGCCAGCTGCCCGCCCAGAGAGAGCCAGTATTCGGCATTGTTTATTACATGCTCCACCCCTTTTTGATAAGCCATGCGGCTAACCAAGCCCAAAACAGGCTTATCGGGAGCCACTTTAAAACCGCATTTTTTTTGTAAAGCGGCTTTGCATAGGGCCTTGCCGCTAGGATCTGCTGCTGAATAGTGGGCGGCAATATAAGTGTCTTTTTGGGGATTCCAGGTGGCGGTGTCCAGGCCGTTTAAAATGCCGAAAAGATCCCAGTGGCGGGCTCTTAGGAGACCGTCAAAACCATAGCCATATTCTTGGCTGGTTATTTCCCGCGCATAAGTGGGGCTCACGGTGGCAATGGCGTCGGCATAGGTGAGGCCGGCCTTTAAGAGGCTGATATTGCCGTAAAATTCTAGGCCATCGGCCGAGAACATTTCGCTGGGCAGCCCTAGTAAATCCCACATAAAGGGCTGGAAAATGCCCTGGTAGCCCAGATTGTGCACTGTGAGCACCAGAGCGGCGTCAAAGTGGGCCATATTGGCGCCGGCGGCAATGAGGGCAAATGAAAGGCCGGCCTGCCAGTCGTGGCCATGGATAATTTGCGGATTTAAGTTCAGGCAGGTGGCGACGATTAAGGCAGCTTTGGCAAAAAAGGCAAAGCGCACCAGATTATCGGCATAATCGCGGCCATCTTCCTGGTAGAGACCAGCGCGGTTAAAGAGCACCGGCGAACCGATGAGATAACAAGTTACTTTAGCTCCACCCTGTTCCAGGTAAGCGCGGTATAGATGGATGGCAAAATAGCCGGCCGGCCCCATATCGACATTGTAATCAAAGGGCATGGGCTCTATTTGTGGCAGCTGGTAAAGCGGATTTTTAATAAACTGATCATAATATGGCAAGATGAGTGACACCTCATGGCCGCCGGCTGCCTGGGCTAGAGGCAGAGCCCCCACAACATCAGCCAGACCGCCGGTCTTGGCAAAGGGAACGCTTTCCGATGCGATGTGCAAAATTCTCATTTTACCGTGCCTCCACACAAAATTTTCGTTACTATACTAAGGAAGCGGCCATTCTTCAAGGCTTAATTAGCCTTAATTTTACCTTGCATCCACTCTTCCACGGCCTGAGAGGCAATGGGCATCTGGCCGCCGATAATAACTGGCCCTTTATCCGTCACTAAAATATCATCTTCGAGACGAATGCCGCCAAAATCCAAATAATCATGTAATTTTGCATAATTAATAAAATCTGCGTGGCGTTTTTCGCCCTCCCACATCTTAATCAGTTCGGGGATAAAATAGATACCCGGCTCAATGGTCAGCGTCCAACCGGCGGCCAGCTCTCTTTTTAGGCGCAGGCAATTTAAGCCAAATTGGCTGGAGCGGGGCTCGCCCTCCGGGTAGCCCACGAGGTCCCCCAAATCTTCCATATCATGCACATCGAGGCCCAGCATGTGGCCGATGCCGTGCGGCAAAAACAGAGCATGAGCGCCGGCTTTTACCGCCTCCTCCGGATTGCCCTTCATGAGGCCCAGCTCGGTTAAACCTTTGGCTATTTCCAATGAAGCGGCGAGGTGCACGGTTAAATTCTCCACTCCCACGGCTACAGTGTTTATGGCTTTGGTCTGAGCTCTATGCACAATGTCGTAAATCTCTTTTTGCTTTGCGGTAAATTTGCCGCTTACCGGGAAAGTTCTTGTAATATCGGAAGCATAGCATTCTTTGGACTCGGCACCGCTATCAATGAGTAAAAGCTGGCCCTCTTTAAGGCTATTTTTGTAAGTGATATTGTGCATTACTTCGCCGTGCACCGAAACAATGGGGCTAAAAGAGTGCTCGGCCGCATGTTTCGCCATGATGCCGTTTAAAACAGCTAAAATATCATATTCGCTTTTACCGGGGGCAATGGCCATCGCCATGGCGTTATAAGCTTCCACACTGATTTTGTGTGCCGCCTGCATCTCTTTTATTTCCGCATCATCTTTAATGACGCGCAAATCCACCAGCGCTTTGGCCAGTTTTTTACTATAACCGCTGGCCACTTCGGCCGGGCTCTTTTCCAACATGGCACTCAGCCAGAGCAGCTGCTCACCTTGAAAAGGCGGTAAATAGTGCAGATTGTTTTGGCTTTTGCGCAAAATAGCCGGGAGTTCGCTGAGCGGTTTAACCTTATCAAGCCCCACTGTTTGGCCGAGCTCGGCCAGTGAGGGCAGGGGGCCGGTCCAGACAATGTCGTCCATTGAGGGCTCTTCGCCAAAGAGTGTATATTGGCCGTCTTGTAACAAGAGGGCCATGTCGGGCAGGTTGAGTCCGACCAGGTATAAAAAGTGCGAGCTCTGGCGGAAGGAAAAGGTATTAGCCGCATAATTGCGCGGCACCAGCCTTTCGCCCAGAATAAGAGCCGTTTCGCCGGCCATCATTTGTAGTAATTTCTTACGACGTTCAATATATCTTTCAGTGGTAAACATATCTAATAACCTCCTTGCTCTCTAAAGGAGCGGCGTAACAATAGCAAATATTTTACTGTTTATGGAAGTGGGGAAAGCGGAATATTTTCGTCTAAATCGGCCAGGGAGCCGTTTTTAACGCTCTCAATAAGGTTTAATGAAGTGTTTAATTTGCCGCTTATAATGACATTGTCGCCATTTTTAGCCAAAACTTTTACAGCCACTTGGTGGGCCTGCTTATCTTCGCCGCTCACCCAGAGGTAAGTTTTATTCTTTTGGCCTAAAAGGAGCTTTTGGGGAATGATGTAAAGCTCTTCTTTGGTTGCAAGCTCCAAAAAGAGCGGCCGGGACTCTTTGTATAGCGTCTCGGTAATATCTTGTATTTTTACGGCCAGTTCGTTATCTTCCACCTTTTCTACAACGGCAGAAATCTTTTTAAAATCAGTTTCTTCTTTAATGAGCAGTGCGACACCCTGGCCAGGGGTATACTCTTTTAAAAGCTCTTCCGGCAGCTTAAAAGAGGCTCTTAGAAGAGTTGGATCGATGATGGTTAGAGCCGGGTTTGCCGCTTCCTGGCCGGGGGCGATGGCAATTTTCTCAATGAGGCCGCTTATGGGGGCGGTGAGTACCTTGTTTTTGTAATCAGCGCCGCTTACCAAAGTATCAAACTCTTTTTGCGCGGCATACTCGCGTTTTTTGGCTTGATTTAGATCATCGGCCAATTTTACTTTGAGCTTTTGCCCGGCAGCCAGATTTTTATTGGTTTTTGAGAGCTCTTTTTTGATTTTTTGTACAGAGGCGCGATTTTTGGAACTACGCCCGGCACTAAGCTCCTTTATTTTAGCCAGATCTTTGGCTTTTTTTTCGTTAAGAGCGCTTAGACGCTCTTCGTTGCGCTCATTGGCGGCACTTATTTTGGCTAGATCTTTTTGGCTTATTACCAGCTTATTTTTGGCTTCGGCAAATGGCCGCTTTAGTGCCTCGTCCATGGTGAGAGCAGCCAAAAAGGCGCCTTTTTCCACCTTGGCTTCCGGGGCAACTTCGAGGGCTTCTACCTGGCCGTTTTCGCCAAATGAGAGGGCACTTTTTTGTATAGCGGTAATTTTAGCCGGCCACTCTTCGTTAAAAAGCGGAGCGGTGTAGCTTTCTATAATCCTCGTGCTGACGGTTAGAGGAGCAACTTCAGCTTTTTTTTGTTTACAAGCGAAAAAGTAATAAGCGCCGCCGGCTAAAATTAGGGCAATTATTATAGCCAGAAGAATATAAATTTTGGTTTTTGAACCATTTTTTTGGGCTACAGGCTGTTTATATTCGGCAGTTTCGATAGTGGTTTCCGGCGTGCCGACGGCCGCAGCAATTTGTGGATAAATCTTAGTTACTTCGTTCCAGATGAATTTTAGCTCACCGCCGGTTGGCTCACTGCCTAAAATAGAAAGGTGGCCCAGCATGGTGAGGTGGCGTTGATCGCCCGGTGAGGCCTCTTTAAGCTCCAGAAAATAATCCTTTGCCTGGTCAAAAAAGCCTTGTTTTATTTGCAAAATAGCGCTTGTTAGCAGGCGCTCCTCTTCCGCCGGATCAATCGAAGGCTCAATAAGCACATCAACCGTTTCCGGCTCATGAGCGGCTGAATCATCGTCCAGGTGTGTTAAAAAGTTCATGGAATCCAGCTGGCTGATAAAGCGGGTGAGATCATCTTTGGTGAGTGCAAAGTGCAGCTCATCGTTCACCAATTTAATGATCTCCTCAAAGCCTTTTTGACCGTCCATCTGCTGGGCGATCATGTATTCCATCTCATAAAGGCGCGATTTGCTCTTAGTTAGTGGATCTTCTACTTGGTAATAGACGATTCCCTGTTCTTCTTCGCGCTTAGCTACAAGGTCTGTTCTAAAGCATGGTTTTTTGCTCATCAGCCCACCCTAAACAAAAGCCACCATAGCCTACCATTTTTAAAACTAGTGTTCAATAGGGTTACTTAATAAATCGGCCGAAATTTCTGGTTCCGGCAATTTCAGCTCCCTAGCCAGCAGCATAACACTTTTGCGCACTTCGGCGCGCTTAAATTGTTTCTGCGCCAAAATAAGATCGTCGCCGCTTGTCTCCTGGCAAAGTTTACTGGCGGCATCCAGCTCGGCTGCTATATCGGCGCGGTTAAGTTCGCTGTAATGGGCCGCTTCGTTTACCAGGATAGTTACTGTTTCACCGCAGACTTCGGCAAAACCGTCGCCTACATAGTAAAGATCTTCTTTATCATTACCTTCGCGCAGAATGAGCGCTCCCTGGGTGAGGGCGGTAATGAGGTTTAAATGGCCGGGCAAAATTTGCAGCTCACCGTTTTCGCCTGGCAAAGTGACGGCAAAGACCTCGGCGCCAAAGAGCTGCCTGATGGGCGTCACGATGATGACATTTAAGGCACTGGGCAATTCCATCATGGTCATGGCTATTAAACCTTGAGCATCTTTTCGCCGGCTTCAACGGCCTCGGCAATGCTGCCTTTCATGTGAAAGGCGTCTTCCGGTAAGTGGTCGTATTTGCCGGCCACAATTTCGCTAAAACCCTGCACACAGTCGGCTACTTCCACATAGCGGCCACTGTAGCCGGTGAACTGCTCGGCCACGCTAAAAGGCTGGGAGAGGAAGTTTTGGATGCGCCGGGCTCTGGCGATGATGAGCTTATCTTCCTGAGAGAGTTCATCCATGCCTAAAATAGCAATAATATCCTGGAGTTCTCTGTCGCGTTGCAAAATATGCTGTACTTTGCGCGCCGTTTCATAATGTTCCACACCCACCACAGCCGGGTCGAGGAGTTTACTGGTGGAGTCCAGCGGATCTACAGCCGGGTAGATACCCTTAGCCGAAAGAGCGCGGGAAAGCACGGTGGTGGCATCAAGGTGGGCAAAGGTGGTGGCCGGCGCCGGGTCGGTTAGGTCATCGGCCGGCACATAAATAGCCTGTACTGAAGTAATAGCGCCGTTTTTAGTGGAAGTGATGCGCTCTTGTAATTCGCCCATTTCGTTGGCCAGCGTCGGCTGATAGCCCACGGCGCTCGGGAGGCGGCCAAGTAGCGCGGAGACTTCACTGCCGGCTTGGGTGACGCGGAAGATATTGTCAATAAATAAGAGCACATCGCGCTTTTCGTCATCGCGGAAATATTCAGCTACGGTAAGAGCCGAAAGGGCAACGCGGGCTCTGGCTCCCGGCGGCTCGTTCATTTGGCCGTAGATGAGGCTGGCCAAACTTTTTTGCGGCTCATCGCGGTTAATTACTCCGGCTTCCAGCATTTCCAAATAAAGGTCATTACCTTCACGGGTGCGCTCGCCCACGCCGGCAAAGACGGAAAAGCCGCCTTGTCTTATGGCCACATTATGGATGAGCTCCATGATGAGCACCGTTTTGCCCACGCCGGCGCCGCCAAAGAGGCCAATTTTGCCGCCGCGCGGGTAGGGAGCCAAAAGATCGATGGATTTAATGCCTGTTTCAAAGGTATGTACGGCCACATCCTGCTCGGTAAAAGAGGGCGGAGCGCGGTGGATAGGGCGCAAAATGGAGCTTTTAATCTCCGGGCCGTCGTCCATCGGCTGGCCGATGACATTCATGATGCGCCCTAAAGTGGCACTGCCAACCGGCACTTTGATGGGGGCGCCCAGGTTGCGCACCGGCATACCGCGCACCAGGCCTTCGGTTTGATCCATGGCGATGCAGCGCACTTTGTGGCCGCCAAGATGTAGCATGACCTCTAAAACCAGATTTTCCGGCTTGTCGTTTATGGTGGGATTGGTGACGGCCAGAGCGGTATATATGGGCGGCAAGTTTTCATCTTGAAAGGCCACATCCACAACCGGCCCCACGGCCGAGATAATATGTCCATCTGCTTTGATAGGATCCATATAAAACCTCTAATTGCCTAAAGCACCGGCGCCGCCGATAATATCCAGCAGCTCGGTGGTTACCGCCTCCTGGCGGGCTCTATTATAAGATAATAATAATTTTTCGCGCATTTCCGCTTCGTTATGGGCAGCAGCTTCCATGGCATTCATGCGGGCGGCGTGCTCGCTGGCGCTGCTTTCCAAAAGAGTGCGCCAAAGATGATAAGCTAAATAAAGCGGAGCCAGTTTATCCAAAAATGTTTTGGAATCTGGCTCAAAAATATACTCATCGGCCGGAGTGGCCGCCTCCTGCTGCTCTACCGGCATAATGGGCAGGGCTTGCTTTATGACAATACTTTGGTGGGCCATGCTCTCAAATTCATGATAGATGAGAAAGAGGGCGTCCATATCGTGTTTAATATAAGAGGCAGCAAAGCCATCGGCCAATTCTGAAACTTTTTGATAAGTTAAATTTTCAAATACCCCCGGATAGTTATGCAAAAGTTCATAATTGTTATGGCGGAAATAGTCATAGCCTTTGCGGCCGATTAAGGCCAGCTCTATTTTTACCCCTTTAGCTTCTTCTTCTTTGATAAACTTTTCGGCCTCGCGCAGCAGATTGCTGTTAAAAGCGCCGCACATCCCGCGATCGGAGGTAATAACCACCAAAATGGCCTTTTTTATCTCGCGCTGCTCCATAAAGGGGTGCATGGTGTGAGTGCTATCGCGGGCCGAAACGCGAGCTAAAAGGTTTATCAGCTGCTCGCTGTAAGGCCTTGCGGCTATCAGAGTGCGCTGGGCTCTCCGGAAACGCACAGTAGAGACATGCTTCATGGCGTGAGTGATTTTTTTCGTCGTTTCCAGCGAGCGGATGCGCTTTTTTATTTGTTGTAAACTACTCACGGCCTAGCCCTTTAAAGCCAAAAAAGCATTTATATTTTGCCTGATTATGGGTGCGAGTTCGGCTGTTAGCGCGCTAATATCGCTGCACTTATCAATGGCTTCCAAGAGATCTTTATGATTCTTCTCAAAATCATCGGTAAGAGCCTGGCAGAAGGCACCGACATCGGCCACTTCAATGGCTCTAAGGTAAATTTTGCCCGTTTCGCTGTCTTTTGTCATGGCGGCATAAAGTTGCAAAAGCTCTTTAGGCACGCTCATCGGCTGATATTTGGTTTGTTTTAAAACTTCCACCAGCCGCGCTCCTTCGGCCAGGCGCTCCTGGGTGGCTTTATCCAAATCGGTGCCGAATTGAGCAAAAGCCGCCAGGTCGTTGTATTTAGCCAAAGAGAGGCGCAGCGAACCGGCCAATTTTTTCATAGATTTGCGCTGGGCGGCACTACCTACGCGGCTAACCGAAATACCCACATTGATAGCCGGGCGGTTGCCGGCGTAAAAAAGGTCGGCTTCCAAATATATCTGGCCATCGGTGATGGAGATAATATTAGTGGGAATATAGGCAGTTACATCGCCGGCCTGGGTCTCCACAATGGGCAGAGCGGTGAGTGAGCCGCCGCCCATCTTGTCACTCATTTTGGCTGCCCGCTCCAAAAGGCGGGAGTGCAAATAAAAGACATCGCCGGGAAAAGCTTCGCGGGCCGGGGGGCGGCGCAGGAGCAGGGCCAGTTGCCTATAGGCCACGGCGTGCTTGCTGAGGTCGTCATAAATAACCAGCGCATGGCCGCCGTTATCGCGATCTTCCTCGCCTATTGCTGTGCCGGTATATGGTGCCAGATATTGCAAAGTAGCCGGATCGGCAGCCGAAGCGGTTACTACAGTGGTATATTCCATAGCGCCGTTAGCTCTTAGCGTATCCACCACCCGGGCCACAGTGGAAAGTTTTTGGCCGATAGCCACATAAATGCAGTGAACACCCTGGCCCTTCTGGTTGATGATGGTATCAATGGCGATTGTGGTTTTACCGATTTGCCGATCGCCGATGATTAACTGGCGCTGGCCGCGGCCGCTGGGGATCATGGCGTCAATGGCTTTAAGGCCCGTTTGCAAGGGCTCGCACACCGGCTGGCGTTTTACGATACCCGGAGCTTTAGACTCCATGGGGCGCGTTTTTTCGGCTTTTAGCGGCGGCAGGCCGTCTAAGGGCTCGCCCAGCGCGTTAATTACTCGGCCCCAGGTACATTTGCCCACAGGCACCGAGGCGATGGTGCCGGTACGGCGCACCGTTTCACCCTCGGAAATTTTGGTGGAATCGCCCATAACGGCCACTCCAACGCCCGCTTCCTCAATGCTCAGAGTTAGCCCTTTAACGCCGCTTTGAAATTCCACAAGCTCGCCCAGCATAACGTGCAAAAGACCATGTATTTTGGCAATGCCGTCGCCGGCCGAGATAACTGTACCCACTTCCGATACATCGTAGCTTTTAACCGGCCTAGCAATTTGCTCGCGCAAAATACTAATAATATCAGTAGTATTTACCTCAATGCTGCCGCTGGTGGAAGCCGTATATTCGGCGAGGTTTTGGCTGATGCGCTGTTTTAAACGCTCGGTTTGCCCCAAGATGGAATCATCTATCAAGAGATCACCCAGGTGCAATACCACGCCGGCGCAAAGTTCTGGTTTTACTTCCTCTTTGATTTCGATATGGCACTCTAAAATCTTTTCAAAATGCTCTCTTATAGCGCTTTTTTGCTCGCTGGTTAAGGCAAAGGCTGTTTCCACCTTAAGCTCAAGAATATTATTCAGCTCATGGTGGCGCTTTAAGAGGGCTGGCACAAAGAGTTCTAGTTTTTGAATGGTGTTATCATCCAAAAGAAGAGTAATAATATCAGTAACTTCTTTGCTGCTGCCGAGCTCTTTGGCTATAGTCTCGATGAGCATTTCGCGGCTTTTTAAACTGAGGCGCGGATCTTCCACCATGGAGAGAATTTCCGGGTCATGTAAAAGCACTTGCCATTTTTTTAGCTCATCCAGAGCAACTTGCAATTTTAAATTGGCTTTACCAATGGTGGCTAAAAAGTCATTGGCATAGACCTCTATACTTTTCATCAAAATTCACCTTTTACGGCTTTGGCAATTTCCTGCCCGGCGCTGCCGTTTAAATCGCTTAAAAGATTATCAATTAGCTTTTGGTGTATAACTTGGCTGTTTTCCTTAGAAATTTTTCTTTTGGCATCGTCAAAGAGGCTTTTTAAAAATTCGGCGAAAATCTCTTTGTTTAGCTCAATTTTTTCGGCCAAAACGCGATCTTGATATTCGCCTTCGAGGAGTTTTTTAATAATTTCCAGCTGTTCTTTCTCATCCAGGTGGATAGCTTCTATCTCTGCCTTGAGCTTTTCCTGGAAGCCGGCCACCTTGTCATCGACGCGTGCCAGTTCTTCTTTGGCCTTAAGCGCGTTTGCTTCAGCATTTTTCAGGCGGGCGGCGGAGCTATTTATGTCGCTTTCTATTTGCTCGTGGCGGCTTTTAAAAAACTCGCGGAATTTATGGCGGCCGAAATACCAAATAATAAAAGCGATGAGCGCCAGATTAAAGGCCGACCAACAGGTTTTCCACCAGGGGAAAGGCTCAGCGGCATTGGTTAGCAGCAAATTTCCGGCCTCGGCGGTCAGCATAGTGGCTAAACTATTCATGTGGCATCACCTTCCTGGCGGCTTAGTGATTTAGCTAGTAAGTCTACTAGATTGCTGCGGCCTGAAGCCAAATCATTGCGGGTTTTGGCGGCGTAAGTGGTGAGCTCATTGTTGGCTTTCTCTAGCCTTTTAATATGGGCTTCTTGTAGTGCCTGGCGGCCAGTTTGCAATTCGCCGCGCGTGAGCACAATTTCATTTTGCCGTTTAAGGCTCATCTCTTGCAATTTTTCATCTAAGATGGCAGCCGATTTATCGCTTATCTGCTTAGCTTCCTGCTCCAAAAGAGCGGCTTTGCCCTGAGCGCCCTCAATAAGGGCCTCGCGCTCCAAAATGGCGCGCAAAAATGGGCGGGCCAGAATGCCGGCGCCGGCAGCCAAAGCAGCTATGATGATGACAAGCTGCATAATTACCGTAACATCAAGATCCATACAGCATAACCTCGATAGAACGCTAAAGCATAAGGCCCGGCCGGCAGGGCGCGGCCAAGACCTATACGCTATAGCTCGTTATCACAGTTGGGGTTTAGAGTCTTTAAAAAAATGGGGGGAAGAGTGGCTTTTATTCAAACATTTCCACTTTGAGATCGTCGATGGCCAGGCCATTGCCGTTGGAAAGTTTGGGCGCATTCCAATGAAGAATGAAATAGTTGCCAGCAGGGATATTGATGCCTTCCAAAGTAGTAGTGCGTTCGGTACGGTTTGCTGCCAAATTGCCATTCAAAGTAGTACCATTACTTACTGTAGTATTTACAGGCGTAATATTGAGATCGGTTAATTTGTTTGTGCTGGCGTCTGGTATTGTAGTCGGCTTTTCATCTACAATGTCATAAGTACAACTAAAGACACTATTTCCGCTTCTTTTACGCCAGTGCTCGTTCATAAAAGAAACAACCACTTTTGTTACCGTTTTGCTACTATCATTTTTGATGGCTACAGCAAAGGCACCGCCATAACTTCCTGATGTATAAGCACCAAGAGAACGATCACTATCATTGGTTTCGCCAAAATTATAGAGCCCTCCTGTTGAAGATGTATCTTTATATAAATAAATGTTTTTGGGATTAGTAAACCAACCTGGCAAGGTGGAATCATTTACAAATAAGATATCGCCGCTTGAGCCCAAAGCGTCAAAATCTTCCGCATAGGTGACCAGCGGTTCATTACTGCCCTGGGCGGCAGCGGTATATACTTCTATCTCTTTAGCCTCGCAGCGGTCTAGCTCAAAGCGCAGCAAATATTTGAGCGTCTTGGTGCCGTCAAACTCGGTGCTATAAATAACAGATAACATATCGTTACTTGGTGTAGCTAGATCACTTTCCACATCGTTCCAGTCTATGCCGCTCTTTTCGCGCACTACTTGCAAGCTCTTCACAGCCGAATTTGCCGGGGCCATCAGATCAACGGCTACCATGCCGCTTGCAACTTGTACTTCCCAGATATCAGGATCGGTTATTTCCTCAATATTCTTGGCAAAATCACCGCACATATCGCTGACGGTAATCATCATTGGGACAGCAACATTGAGAGCATTTATGTCAAACATACCATCGGTATCGCAGTATTTCCAACCTGTGCCCTTGTCATTCGAGGCCATGAAGTAGAGGAGATATTCACCCTTAGAGAGGCCGGTAAAGGTGGCACTGGCTATGCCTTCTGCGATAGTGGCATTTTTGCAATCAGCCGCTGCAACATCTATATTGTTCATATCTACCATACAGGCTTTGGCCACCACATAATCGGCCGGCTCAATTTTGGCGAGAGCGGTAAAGGAGCTGCCGTCAAGAACATCCACAGTAACCACATCGGTTGTAATTTGGCAGGTAGTAATAGCCGGATTATCCACGCAATTTTCACCTTCCACATGCTGATTGTTAGCGCAGGCGATAAAGTCGTGGTTACCCAGGGAGCTAAAGACTTCTTGAGTACATGCCGCATCGGAAACCAGCCATTCATCGGCAAAGTCGGCCTCTCTGACAAAGGTTGCCGAAGCTTTATAGCCGGGAGCGCGAATAACCCGCTTATCGACAAAATTCCAATAAGTATCGCTGCCGCCATAGACATCAACCAGCGTCTCGCCTTTGAATAGAGCATAGCGGCCTTTACCGGCAACGCTGATGGAACCGGAAATAATTTCAGATTCATAATAGTATGCCGCATTGTTCTTTTGGGCAAATACCATGGCCTGACCGGGTTCTATAGTCAGGCTGCTAAGGTTACTTGCGGCAGTGCCGTTTATGGTATAAGAGCCGACTATTGTCCAGGCTGTGGCTGTGGCACTTTGGGTTCTTATGGACCAGCCATCGAGGGAGATAGCTTTGGCGCAGGCATTGTAAATTTCCAGATATTTGGGGCCGCCTGAGCAGTCACTATCCACCACTTCGCTGATGAAGAGATCATCGGAAGCGCAGTCGTTGCCCTGCTTTAATACGCAATCAAGGCCGTCTTCCTGTATCATGTAGCCATCGTTTTCGCACTCTATATCGCAATATGGCACCGGGCCCCATTGGTTGGTACCAGGCAAAACGGTGACATATTTTTTCTGAGCAATTATTGTGGCATGTTCTGGCTCAAAATCGCTATTGCAATCGGCTAGATATTTGGTTTGGCACTTGCCGTTAAGTTCAGCATAGCCTTCATTGCAAGTGATAGTACATTTAGGTGCTGCTTCCCAAACACCATCAATATAGTGAATAGTTACCAAGACGCCGTTATTGGCTACACCACCTGAAGGTGTATCTACATGCTTGCACTCAACTTGTTTTTCATTAATGCAGCTATTATTTTCGTTCGCATATTCCGGCAGACATTCCCAGACGCAATCTTTGGCCGGCTCATATACCCACTCATCGTTTTCATAGCCGATTACCTTGAGTTCCACCTTGGTGGAGGTGGCGTTTTCCGGAGCTACATCGGTGCAATATTTTACTTCCGGTTCGTTTAAAGCGCAGACCTCGTGGGTGTAAACGCGGCTACCGGTGCAGCCTACGGCGCATTTGGCCGGCTCTTCCCAGAGGCCGTTTACATAATGGATAGTGACAAGTACATCTGTTGCCATGTCGCCATATTCCGGCACCACTAAAGAGCTGCTGTCGCAGGGAACTTCTTTTTCATTGGCTAGACATTCTATGCCTTCGGCGTGCTCACCGGGGGCGCAATCGGTCATGGCATGGTGGCCGATAGAGGCGGTACCTTCGGCATCGCAAGCTATGGGCGAAAGTTCCCAGACATCGCTAAAGCCGTCTTCATCGGCAAAAGGCACAGCGGCTCTCTGGCCGGGTTTTCTAATGACTTTTTTCTCGGCATAATTCCAGTATTTATCGGTGCCGCTGACATCTTCTTCGCCATAAATATCAATGAGTTTGTCGCCTTTAAAGAGGCCGATGCGATCGTCGCCGTTTATGCCCGGTTGAGAGTGGATATCGGCTGATATATCAAGGCCGAAAGTGCTGAGACCGCCACCGATGGTGAGCGTGGAACCGGCTTTAATAATAATGTTTTTAAGAGAAGAATTATTGGTAGTGATATTGGTCCATTGGGTGTTTTCGTTGGTTTGCATTTTGAGTGTATAATCGCTGAGATCGATATCGCTGTCGCAGTCGTTATAGAGCTCTATAAAGCGGCTACCTGTTTTGTTGCCGGTGCAGCCTTCAAAAATTTCGCTAATAAAAACAGCTCTATTGCTGCATTCACCGGCGGCTAATTCGCGGCAGTAAGTGCCATCGGCGCTTAATCTATGATCATCGTCGCACTCAAATGCGCAATTATCCGCTACCCAAGAGGAACCGTCCCAAACGGTGGGCTTTTCGGCTGAGATGGCGATGGCAAATTGGGGCAAGTTGGCATCCGAGCAGGGGAGTTTATCGGGAGCGCCGCCGATACGCTCACAATTTTCGTCAGCATTATCGGTAAAGCCGTCGTTACAGCCGATGGGGCATTCCGGGCGAATATCCCAGCCATGCTCTTCGCTGTAGTTGAGGGTTACCATGGTATCATCTTTGTAATAACCGTTGGGCACTAAGTACCCTTCAGGTACTTTGCAGGAAATAGTGATAGAGTTTAAGCATTCCTGGCCGTCATCATAGGTGGCAAAGCCGCTGTCACATTCGCAGGTACCGGCTACGCAGGAGGCATTAGCGCCGCAGTTTTTATTGTCACAAGGATCGCCGGGGCCGGGGCCAACATCGCTTTGGCTGTCGTTATCACTTTTAGCGTCAGCATCACTTTGGGCGTCATTATCGCTTTGGGCATCGTCGCTTTTGCCATCATGGGGATCGGTTTTGGAATCACTAGGTTTGACTACCGGCTCGTCATCATTAGGTTTGGGAACCGGATCCGAGCAGGCGGAAAGAGCGAGAGCGCTGCTAAGTATAAAAAGACCCAAAAACCTCAGTGCTACCTTTTTCATATCTCCTCCTTAGCCACTTAAGTGGCCTTTGTTGTGTAGCCCAAGCACCTTTGTGGCCGAAGCGGCCACCGCCGACATTCTAACCTCTTTTAAAAATAAATGGTAGTGAGTAATGAAGAGAAAAGAGACTTACCGAAGTGTTGTGCTTATTTTTTCTTTTTGGCTGCTTGCCGTTTAGGCGGCTGTTTGCCAGGTGCTTTGTCTGCTGCTTTAGGCGCTCCGGTCTCCTTTTCCGGTGCGGCAGGTTCGCTGGCTTGCGGCTCGGCAGACGGGGGCGGCGGTGTGGCCGGTGTTGTTACTGCCGGGGTATCCGGTGGGCTGGGCATAGTTTCGCCAAGGCCGAAAAGTTCCGGCATAAAGACAAAAGTTAAGCCTGTAAGGAGCAGCAAAACAACAAAAATAAGCAATAAAATGAGTTTTATCGGGAAAGTATTCCTCTTTATCTGGGGGACGGCCGTCTGGCCGGTAATATAAGTAGGCACGGCCGAAAGCTGCGAAGAATAAGCCGGGTCGCGGTAATCGGGCCTGGGCATGACGCCTGAAGGCGGCCTACCAGGTTGCCTTAATAGTTGATTGGCCGAAACCACCGGAGCCATCCTGTTCCCAGTGCCGCTGTTACTTACGCCTCCGGGGATTATCACAGTGGCCATGTTTTGGATGTCACTCTCGGCCGGTTTACTGGATTTTGCGGCGCTTTTAGCTTTATTCAAAGAGGCGTTGACATCAAAATTCGGCGCAATAACTGTTTTGTCGAGTGACTCTATATCTTCATCGGCCTCTTCTGCCGATGGAGCCTTAACCGACTTGAAATATTGAATTTTTGATTGCTCTTCCTGCCACTCGCTGGCAAAAAGAGAACGCATATAATCGGAAAAATCCTGCCCGCTGACCGGCATAGCTTCATTTAAAAGATAGCGTTGCAAATCAGCTGACATTTCGGCAGCTCTCTGATAGCGCTCATCCTTATTGCGTGCCAAGGCTTTATCAACTATGTTGCAAAGAGATTTGGGGCAGCGGGGATTATAATGATTAACCGGCAGATAATGACTGGTGGCCACGTTGCGCACGGTGTCGCCGTCGGTTGCGCCCTTAAAAGCCGGGACGCCGGTTAAAAGCTCATAGAGCACAGCGCCCAAGGCGAAAATATCAGTCCGCCCGTCGAGCTCGCCATCGGTAATTTGCTCCGGCGACATATAAAAGAATTTGCCTTTAATAATGCCGGCTTGTGTTTTGGCAACTCTGTCTCTCGCTTTGGCGATACCAAAATCTATCAGCTTAACATCGCCTTCAAAAGAGATGAGAATATTTTGCGGGCTGATATCGCGGTGCACAATGCCGAGCAGCTGGCCATGCTCATTTTTCTTGCGATGAGCATAGTCGAGAGCGTCGGCAATTTTAGCGATGGCAGCGGCCGCTATGGTGGTTGGCACCAGCTCTTTTTGGGCGGCCGCCCGCTTTAAAATGGTGTACATATCTCGGCCGTGGATAAACTCCATGGCGATATAAAGAGTGCCGTCTTTGTTGCCTAAATCATAAATTTGGCAAATATTGGCATGGCTTAATTGCGAGGCAATTTTGGCCTCGTCAATAAACATGGAGACGAATTTTTCGTCTTTGGAAAACTCCGGCAAGAGCTGTTTAATAGCAACTAAGCGCTCAAAGCCTTCGGCACCGAAACTTTTGCCGACGCACACTTGAGCCATGCCGCCCTTAGCCAGCTTGGCCAATAAGAGGTAATTACCGAAATATGTTCCCTTAACACTCATCGGCCAATCCCAAAGGGCAGACCAAACCGCATAGGGAAAATGGTCTAATTAACTGGAATATTTTAAAAAATTACTTAGTAACTTTATTAGAACGGATGCAGCTTGTGCATACTTGAATACGGCAACGGCGGCCGTTTACCACTGCCCGTACTTTTTGAATATTGGCTTCAACTCTTCTTGGGGTGTGATGGTTAGAGTGAGAAACCTTGCAACCGCTCATAAATCTTTTTCCACATATAGCACAACGCATTTTTTCCTCCAAAACTCACTGGTTAGGCTCTATGAGCCAAAAAACGGTGAGCACTATACGCATTTTAAAAAAAATGTCAAGGGCTAAATGCTAACGGCTATATTTAGTCACTGCTAAAAATGGCTTGATTCATCGCTGAGCTGCCATTAGCATACCGGCGCGTGTGCCCGAAGCCCGGGAGGAAAAAGCGGATGCTCAAAAGAATTTCAATCCTGACTAGTATTTTTTTGCTTTTCTTTGCTGCCTGCAACAAAAATAAAGGAAATGCTGTTAGCGAAGCGGAGCAAAACCTTAAAGCATATAAAGGATCAGTCGGACAAATAAATGAAGATTTGCCCAAGGTGACTGGCCCCATCATTGCCGAGGACGGTATTTTGGTAAAAAGCCATGCTTTAAAGGAAATAGATATTTCAACTATAGAGGGCAAAAAGCAATATGGCCGGGAGGCCGCAGTTATTGCTGAGAAGGTACTAGCTTTGCAGCTCCCGGCCGCCGGTCTTTTGCAAGAAGCATATTTAAGTGGCAAATATTATTATGCTTTTCGTGATAGTGCTCAAAATGATTTTAAAGATGCCGCTGCGGCCGCTCCTGCTATTCCCCAAGCTGAGACAGCTTTGGTGCCAATTAAAGAACCTCTAATTGGCACAGCTCTTGTAGCCACCGGTATAGTACTTACCGTGTGGGGAACTTTTAAGGCCATAAATAAGGCTGTGAATAGGACGCAGGAGATTGTCGGCGATACGGCAAGTAGTAGTGAGAGTGGTCGCAAAAATGTAATAAAAATCTTGCAAAAACGCGGTGTTAGTATCAGTGATGATGCCACGGGCGCTGAGGTGCAGAGCAAATTTGAGGAGCTGGGGCGCGATAGCCGGGCCTCCATTGCCAAAGAGGTGCGCGAATATGTCACTACCGAACTTACCCAGGAGGGCGGCGACGACAGTTATCAGGCCGATGGCCTTATAGAGCGCGATCGCGAAAAGATGGTGGAATCGGCTAATGAACTCGGCAAAGTGGCCCTGGAGAGCACCGTGGCCGCCTCGCAACAAGTCACTGGCAATGTTGGTAATATCGTGGAGTCGGCCATTGGCGGCCAGGCCGGTAAAGCTATCGGCGCCGGTGTTGACCTTACTTTGCAAGTAACCGAAACTGACCCAGTTAAACTGGTGGAAGATAATTCCATAGTGGCCATTACCGGCGGCGAAGAAACGGTGACCATTGAGCTGCCGGCCGAGAAGTTGAGCCGGGAGGAGACGGAAAAGGCTATTAAGGAGCTTGTAGGGGGCAAAGCTGATGACAGTAAACTGACTGCCGAGCGCATCGATCTCATTGCCTTAAACCTCATCCATTGGCATTTGGAGGAGCGCCAGCCCGGCGGTTTTGAAACCACAGAGCTAACCGGGCCGCAATATTTCCAGGTGGGCGATATTCGTCTCGATTTGGCGCCTGGCAGCAGTGACAATAGCCCGGCTTATAAAGCTAGTGTGCCTATTGGTGTTTTCCCCGAAAATATCAAGGCCGATGTGCAGCTGCTTGCCGAGGGCATGGCGCCGGCGGAGGGCTCTTTTGTGCCAGATGGCCATGACAGTGTGGTTACTTTGCATCTGGTGCCGGAGCTGGGCACTATTTCTGTATCGGCTATTCCCGAAAGCGCGGTTCATAATTCTGCCGCTGCTTTTAATGTTGGCGGCAGAAATAGGGCTTCCTTATTTGCCGCTAATAACCATGATAATGAAGAAACTTACCAAGTAACGGCAAAACTTGCTCATGTCTATGAAAATATTACTGTTTCACTCACGGCCACCAACGGCATGGTTTGGGGCAGTGCCAAGCAGAGCCTCTCGGCCGGCGGCGAGCTCACCTGGCTTTTGGATGTTTATGACAAAGCGCAGATTGTGGTGCGCCGCCATGACACCGGCGAATCTTACACCATGACTATAAAGGCCGGCGAAAGTTATGGCGAAGAGTCTATAAAAGAAGAGGAAGAGCCCGCCGATAAAGATAAAATACCTATGCGCTGCGGGATAGATTTAAATGCTTGCAGCATCTTTTTAAAAGACGATTTTACCACCACTTGCGGCTCCACTCACTATGGTTACGAGCGGGTAGAAGCCTATATGCAACTGGGCTTTTGGGCTGATTATAGCGGCATTATTATATATGAGCATCATGAATGTAAGAGTGATGGTAGTTGTCTGGGCTGTGCAGCGAACTTAACGGCCGATTTTGTTTTGGATGAGAATTGTAATATTAAACTTACCAAATATTTTAATGCTTCCAGCGATATTTATAGCGATTGCAGCGATATTAGCGATGAAGAGCTCTTAAATGAGGCCCAGTGCGCTTTTGGCAATATTGCCCTTAATAGCAGCGGTTCGCCCCTTACTTACGGTTGCGGCGGACCCAATTCTGTTTCGGTCAATGGCCATTGCCTAACAGGCGGCAGCGATTGCCGGTAGGGCACATTAACGGCCGGAATTTTTTGAAGAAAAGATTATATATTTCCGAGGATTGCGTGATGACAGCGGTGAATGCCGACAGCAAAATATCATCTACGCCTTTGCGTGATGATTACATAGATGCTCTGAAAGGCCTTTTGATATTTTTGGTTGTATATGGGCATCTTCTTGAAGAAAATGCCCCTGATGGGAGTGTCAACTGCGCCATAAGGACTTTTATCTATTTGTTTCACATGCCGCTTTTTATTTTTTTGTCGGGGATGTTTTCCCATGTCAAAAGCCGGGAGCGGTATTTGTTAAGTATTATAAAATTAATGGAAACATACGCAGTTTTTCAATTATTACATTATGTTATACCATTGCCGAAAAATCATGGCGTTTTTTCTTTTACTAACTACATTACTTTTCCGACCTGGACACTGTGGTATATTTTGTCTCTCGTTTCCTGGCGTTTAATCATTTATTTTTTTGCCGAGACCTCGCTAAATAACAATAAAATTAAGACTATGTGCTTAGCGTTATTTATAAGTCTGGCCGGTGGGTTCATCCCGGTCGGCTCTGAGCTTTCCTTGCAGAGAACTATGTGCTTTTGGCCCTTTTTTATGGCCGGATATTACCTTAATCCGGATATAGTTAAAAGAATTGTTAAAAAAATGCCCTGCTGGCTGGCCATCATAATATGTGCCGGCGCATTGGCCTTTTTGTATTTTATAATGGGCAAGAGCCTGGGGCATGTTAGCTACGGTTCGTATAATTATTACAGCGCGAGCAGCGAGCTCAAAGGCCTTCTTATGCGCTTGAGCTTTTTTCTGGCAGCTATTTCTCTTTCTATAGCGGTGATGCGGCTTACACCAAATTGCCAATTCCTGGCCAAGATAGGGAAAAAGACATTATTTATTTATATGGCACATTCGTTTGTAGCGGCGGTTATTTATTATTTGGATCGGCGCTTTTCCTGGCTAGGCCTCGCGCCGTCAATCTTCTTGATTGCACTGATTACAACTTATTTGCTCTATTTATTGTCAAAAACCAAAGCGGCGCTTTTGCTTAATCCGCTAAGTACAATAATGCGCTTTTTTTAACTCAAAAGCCCTTCTAAAAGCCCTAAAATCTCTTCATCGGCCGGTAGCCACTTCACCGAATGCAGATCTTTTTTACTGAGCCAGGCGGCGTTTTCGTGCTCTAAAAGGGTGAGGCGACCGGAAACCAAAGAGCACAAAAATGAGTCCATGGAAAGGTGAAATTCCGGGTAATCATATTCTATAGTGGTTAAAAAGCGCTCCACCGCTATTTCACTTGCCAGTTCCTCAAAAATTTCTCTTTTCAGCGCCGCTTCCGGGCTTTCGCCGGCCTCGATTTTGCCGCCGGGAAATTCCCACCAGTCTTTCCAGGGGCCATAGCCTCTTTGGGTGGCAAAAAGCGCTTTTTCGCCGCCGGGCGTCTTGCTAATAATTATGGCACAAACTACTTTAACTTGTTTCATTTTGGGCTCTTATGAGGCTTTTATACTGCGGGAAGATTAAAAAATCTTCTGGTGTTTTCGCTAGTTATTTTAGCTACTTCGGTGAGAGAAAGCTGCCAGGTTTCCGCCAGAACTTTAGCCGTTTCCACCATAAAAGCCGGCTCATTGGGGCGGCCCCTATAGGGCACCGGCGCGAGGTATGGTGCATCGGTTTCCAAAAGAATGCGCTCATGGGGCAGAGTGGCAAAAATGTCGCGCAGTTCGGCCCCCTTTTTAAAAGTGATGATGCCCGGCGCTGAGAGGTAAAAGCCCATATCAAGATAGGCGGCGGCATCGGCGGCGGTGCCGGTAAAGCAGTGAATTAACGCCGGATTTCCCGAAAATTCTTCTCTAAAAATGGCCCGCGCTTCTTCGTGGGCATCGCGGATGTGCGCTATAACCGGCAGGGCGAGCTCTTTGGCCATATTAAGCTGGCGGCGAAAGAGGGCGCGCTGGTTTTCCGGAGTGCTTAAGTTATAAAAATAATCGAGCCCAATCTCGCCGACGGCCAGCGCTTTGGGGTGATTTTTAAGTGCGGTGGCATATTGGGCTAAAATTTCTTCGCTAACCTCATCGGCTTCATGGGGATGCACCCCGGCGGCGAAGTAAATTTCCTGATAATTATCAGCTAGATTCATGGCGTAGCCCAGGTTGTCATCTTTGATTGAGGCTACAATAGTAATCATGGTATCTATTTGAGCTGCGCGCGCCCGCTCAATAATAGCCGGAATGAGGGCCGGGTCGTCATTTTCGTAAGTATAAGGGTCAAGGTGACAGTGGCTATCTATAAACATGGCTTCCTCCCGCCGCTCATTTAGAATATTTAGGGGGAAAAAGGCAATCTAAAAAAACGCGGCGAAATTAGAGAGTAGCTGCTATGAAATAAAAGGCACTGGTGAAATTTTTGTGATTTGGAACAAAAATTTCACATCTCATTGTGGTTATTTTTTAAGATAGCTAAATTAACCCTTTAAAAGAGCTGGAAAGTTAAACTCTTTTGCCCTATAATGCCGGCCTCGGCTGTAGCCTTGCAGCTAAAGAGTAAGGAGTAATAGATGAGTGACGTTAGTGAAATTCAAGAAATTAAACTGGGTGCCGAAGTTGATGCCATGTGTTCAAAATGCAAATTGGAACGTGGCCATGTTATTACCGCCATTGTCGATGGCGAGATAAAAAAAGTGCGCTGCAACAGCTGCGGCTATGAACACGCTTTTAAGAAAAAAGCCGCCAGCAAAAAGAAAACCAAAGAAGTATCCACCGATGCCGCTACCTCGAGCCCGGTAACAACCGCCCAATATGAGCGGGTAATCGGTAATCGCGACATAAGCGAAGCGAAGCCTTATGCCTTTTCCACCAAATTTGCCGAAGGCGATATGATAAAACACGCCACTTTTGGCACCGGCATTGTGACCGCCGTTAAAGATGATCACAAAATATCGGTAATGTTCCCGGATCGCCTCCGCCTCTTGGCCCACGACCGCACTTCCATCTGATAAATTTGGCTTTTCTAGGCGGAATAAGCTGGCTCCTCGCGGCAAAAAAGCGCGCGGGGCGGCTATGTATGTGAGGAATTTATGATTCAGCCTCCAGAGATTTTTAAGCTTTTAAATCGCGAAGTTATCGGCCAAGATGCCGCTCTCCGCGAGATGGCGGTGGCTATATATAAGCATCTTATCAGCCACCGAACTGGCAATGTGCTCTTAATCGGCAACTCCGGCACCGGCAAAACCACTATCATGCGTTCTGTGGAGCGCTTTTTTGCCGAGGAGAAGGAGCTCGCCCGCTTTTCCACCATCATCCGCATTAATGCCAATTTAGTGGCTGACCTCGCCACCAAAGGGGCGCAGTCCAATGTGGTGATGGAGCGCCTCGCTCGCCAGGCCACCACTGTTTTGGGCAATAACGCCACTAAAGAGAATGTCATCGACTACACAGCCCACGGCATTGTCTGTGTGGATGAAGTGGATAAAATCCGCGCCGAAGTTGGCGGCGAGCCCAGCATTAAGGGCATTATTGCTCAGGATAGCCTGCTCACCCTCATGGAAAACGAAAATGTCCATGTAAAAATTACTTATATCGAAAACGGCAGCTGGCAAGAGGGGGTGGTGCCCATCAATACCGCCCATGTGCTCTTTATCGCCGGCGGTGCTTTTGAAGAGCTCTATGGCCAGGTTTTAGACCGCGTTACCGAGCACGGCGGCATGAGCAGCCTGATGAAGCTGGTGCCCAAAGCCGACGGCACCTTGGAGCGCCGGGTAGTTTTTAAACTGGGCGACCATTTGCGCCATGAAGATCTCTTTCGCTATGGCATGACGCCGCAATTTATCGCCCGCTTTGCCAGCATCATCATGCTGGGCGACCTCTCCCCGCGCGACCTGGTCTCTATCTTTTGCGATATTCCGCACGCCATCTGGCCCACGGCGCAGGAATACTTTGCCGGCCTGGGGATCAACTTGCAAATTACCGAGGGGGCCAAAATGCTTCTTGCCGATAAAGCCTCAGAAAATAACCGCCTGGGCGCCCGCGCGCTCACTGAGGTCTTTGGGCGCATGATTAAGCAATATGAGTATAACCCCCTGGATAATCCGCACCTGGTGGATAATGGCAGCGAAAAGGTGCTGACCATCACCGAAGAGCTGGTGAAAGAGGCGTTTAAATAAAAATTACTATATTAAATAAGGAGTAACCCATGAAAAAACTATCTTCCTACTCTCTAGCTATGGCCTTTGTTTTGGCCGGCTGCGGCGGCTCAGGGGCTAATAATAAACCTGTTCCCGCCCCCAAAGCGGAAGTGGCTCCGGCTGAGCAAGCTCCCGCTATTTTCCCCACTGTTTATAATGAGCCGGCAGTGCTTACTAAAGCCTGTGACGAAGTTTTGGCGAGAGCCCAGGAACTGGCCGCCAAAATCAAGAGCGACCATGCCGCCGGGCAGCACGAAAATATTTTGGCCATTATGAATGATTTGCTCATAACCATGGACAGCGTGGGCCCTATGAGTTACCTTTTGAGCCAGGTACACCCCAGTGAAGAACTGCGCAAGAGTGCCGAGGAGTGCACTCAAAAGCTGGAAGCTTTCTCCACTGCGCTCTCCCTCGATGCCGACCTTTTTGCCGCTTTGAATGCCCTTGATGCCACTAAACTTAGCGGCGAGGCAGCTCGCTTTTTTGATAAGATTATGCTGGGTTACAAGCGCTCCGGCGTGGATAAGAGCGCCGAAATCCGCGAAAAGATTGCCTCTTTGAAGAAGGACGATGTCCTTTATGGCCAAAAATTTCACAAAGCCATTACCGATGGCACCGGCAAAATGAATGTGGCTATTGCCGATTTGGAGGGGCTGCCCGAAGATTTTATTAAGCGTCACCCGGTAAATGAGGACGGCACCATCACCATCACCACCGATTACCCGGACTTCTTCCCGGTGGAAACTTATGCCAAAAAGCGTGAAATCCGCGAAAAGCTCTACAAACTCTTTTTGGAGCGCGGCTACCCGGAAAACGAAGAGAATCTCAAAAAACTTTTGCAAATTCGCTATGATATAGCCCAAACTCTCGGTTATCCCACTTGGGCAGAGTATAATGCCGAAGATAAAATGATTGGCAATGCCGCCGCTATTGACTCTTTTGTGAACAAAGTGGCCGCTTTGGTGCGTCCCAAGATGGAGAGCGATCTCAAGGAGATGTTAGCCGCGCTTCAGGCCGAATACCCCGAAGCCAAAGTGGTGGAAGTTTGGGACCGCTTCTATTATCAAAAGCAGTTGCAAGCTAAAAATTACCAGCTCGATTCCCAGGAAGTGCGCTCCTATTTTAATTATCCGGATGTAAAAAGCGGCCTTTTGGCAATAGCCCAAAAACTCTATGGTCTAACCTTTGTGCGCGATGAAGCGGCGCCGGTGTGGCATGAAAGCGTAGAAGCTTACAAAGTGCTGGAAAACGGTGCTCCTATTGCCGTTTTTTACCTCGATATGCACCCCAGAGCCGGTAAATATGGCCATGCCGCCATGTTTGAAATAAGAAACGGTATTACCGGGCGCGTTATCCCGGCCGGCAGCCTGGTTTGTAACTTTCCAGCCCCCGGAGGCGAAAGTAAACTGGCTCTTATGGAACACAGCGATGTTACTACTTTCTTCCATGAATTTGGCCACTTAATGCACCAACTTGTTTCCGGCCGCCACGATTATCCCAATCTCTCCGGCGTCTCCACCGAGTGGGATTTTGTGGAAGCTCCTTCGCAGCTCTTTGAAGAGTGGGCTTGGGATCATGAAGTTCTTTCCACTTTTGCCAAAAAAGCCGATGGCACGGTTATCAGCAAGGAGCTGGTGGAGCGCATGAAAGCGGCCGATGAATTTGGCAAAGGTGTCCATGTTGGCCGCCAGATGTTTTATGCCGCTCTTTCCTATTATTACTATGCCGAAGACCCGGCAAATATCGATTTATTGAAAAAGTATAATGAAGTGCAGGCCAAATATAGCCCCTATCCGCAAGTAGAAGGCACCCATCCTTATGCCAATTTCGGCCATCTTGATGGCTATAGCTCCATGTATTACACCTATATGTGGTCGCTTGTTATTGCCAAAGATCTTTTGACCAAATTTGACGGCAATTTGCTTAATGCCGAGGTATTTAAAGCCTATAAAGAAAAAATTCTGGCCCAGGGCGGAGCCAAACCGGCTAAAGAGCTGGTGGAAGACTTCTTGGGGCGCGAGAGCGACTTTAAGGCTTATTCTGATTGGCTGATGAAATAATTCACTTTTTGCCGGAGTGGCCGCATGGCTATAGCCCAAGATTTAGCTAACCTGGCATCGGCTTTTGCTTTTGAAGGAGAACCTACTAAGGCTCAGGCAATAGCAAGCGGCCATATTAACCGCACCTATTATCTCACCTACGATAATGGCCGGGGCGGGGAAAATTACTATCTTTTACAAAAGATAAATAGCGCGGTTTTTCAAGATGTGCCCGCTTTAATGGCCAATGTGGCCCGGCTTTTGGCCTATTTTAAAAATGAGCCGCATATAAGCGAAGAGCTTTTTTACGGCCGGGAGCCGGAGCTTATTTTTACTAAAAATGGCGCTTCTTTTCTGGCGGCAGCGGATGGCTCCTTCTGGCGCGCTTATACCTTCATCGGCGCGGCCACAATCTTAAAGGAGCCGGCTTTAGTGGAAATTAGAGCGGCGGCCTTTGCCTATGGCTCGCTGGCCAGGCGCCTGGCTAATTTGTCCTGTGAATTATTTAATGAGACTATCCCCAATTTTCATGCCCTAAAAAGCCGCCTTCTGGCCTTTAACGCGGCTCTTTCGGCCGCAGCCGAAGAGCGGCCGGAGCGCTACAAAAAAGTTTTACCTTTGGCGCAAAAATTATCGGCCATGGCTACCCTGGCTTTGCCGCTGGCTAAGGCTATAGCCAGCGGTGAGCTGCCGCGCCGCCTGGCTCACAACGATACCAAATTGAGCAACATACTCTTTGCTAAAGAGAGCCATGAGCCGCTCTCTATTATAGATTTTGATACAGTAATGCCCGGTTCGCCGCTCTATGATTTTGGCGATTTGGTGCGTAGCGCGGCGGCGACAGGTGCTGAAGATGAGCCGGAAGGAATGGAAATTTCCCTGGAAAAATACGAGGTTATCTGTCAGGGCTTTATTCCGCCGCTACTCCCCATATTAAATGAGGCCGAGCGGGAATACCTGCCGCTGGCGCCGCTTACCATTACCTGCGAACTCTCTTTGCGCTTTTTTGCCGATTACCTTAGCGGCGACCACTATTTTGCCATTCATTACCCAGAGCAGAATTTTAAACGCGGCCTGGCTCAGCTAAAGTTGGCTGAGTCTATGGCTGAAAGGGCAGGTGAAATGGCCAAAATTGCCAAAAATAACTTATCGCCGCAAAATTTGAAAAAAGTATATTGACTATTTATCGCCATTTCTTAACTATGAGCTCATGTGGTGTTTCTCGGAAAATACTGGAGCTTAATCATGGAAAAATCAGTAGCTGGTATTAGATCTAGATTTCGGCTTTATGATGCAATATTGCAACTTAACAATGAGCATTTTCTCTTTTTAGCCGGCAAGGATGGTGAGCTTGGGGCAACTTTTGCCTCACCTGAGCTTCTAAAGCGCTTTGGAGTTAAGCCGGAAGAATTTTTTAACCAACTCTCGCGCACTGTGGTGTGGGATAAAGAATCAACCAATAATTTAGTTACTTTGCCTTTGCCTGCCGGTGACTTTATTATTTGTTATAGTGTTACTTTTTTGCCAGGCGAAGAGAGCCCGATGGCGCAAAAAGCCATTATCGGCCGTGATTTGACAGCCGAGCAGCGCCTGCGCCAGGAGCAGCAGGAAACAGGCGAACTGGTGGAGCATGTAATTCAAAATTCACGCGATCTTATTCTTATTCATGATGAAGGAATTATTAAATATGCCAGTAACGGGGCGGCAAAACTTTTGGGCGTAAGCAGCGCCGATAAACTCATAGGTGCCTCTTTTTATAGCTTTATTCCCGAAAAAAATGCCAAAGCCACTATTGAGCGCGATAAACGTATTATCGAATTCGATGGTGAAATAATAGAAGACAGCGAAGAATTTTTAACCAAAGATGGCCATAAATTTTTTGCCATGCTACGAGAGCGGGCGGTGACTTTTCAGGGGCGCCACATGATCCTGGCCGTGGCCAGCGATATCAGCGATATTGTGGCCAGCGAAAACCAGTGCCATGAGCTTTGGGAACGCATTGAACTCGCTAAAAAGCAAGAGAGCATGGTGGTGATGGCTGCCGGCATTGCCCACGATTTTAATAACATGCTCTCCGGGATTATCGGCAATGCCAATTTACTGGCCGGAGAATTGCAAGATAATGATAAAGCTCAGCAATTTTTAGGGCGTATTGAACTGGCGGCGCGGCAGGCGGCAGATTTAACCAGGCAGCTCGTAACTTATGCTACCGGCAGTGGCTTGGAGCTGGCACCCATATATTTAAAGAATATTATCAATGATATGCTTTCGCTGCTTAGAGCTTCCATCCCGCGCAGTGTGGATCTCAAATTTAACTGCCAGGAGCAGGTGGAAGTTTTGGCTGATGCCTCGCAAATTCGCCAAGTGGTAATGAATCTTCTAATTAATGCGGCCGAAGCTATCAGCATGAATCGTTCTACCGGCCTGGTGACTGTGGTAACAAGAGCTATTGCTATAACCGGCGAACAAAATGAGACGGATTACTTAAAGCGCCCGCTTCCCATAGGTAAATATGTGGCCCTCGAAGTTACCGATAATGGCCCGGGTATTCCGGCCGATAATATCGAAAAAATCTTTGACCCCATGTATTCCACCAAGAAAAAATCGCGCGGCTTGGGGCTCGCCAGCCTTTTGGGCATTGTGCGTAGCCATCACGGTTTCATCGGCATAAATTCTATTGTCGGTGTTGGTACAACGGTGCGTGTTTATCTACCGCAAACCAGCCAGGCGGTTACTACTCAGGAAATAGAGCCGCTTTCGGGCGCCGTGAGTAGCAATGAGCGCTTGCCCGAAGAGAAGGGCAGCTTAAAAGAGAGCGGCCGGGAACCGCCCAAGAGCCCGGAAGTAAAGAGTGAGCCGGCGTCTCCCCCCAAAGTAATTAAGCGTGAACAAAGAGCCGGAGGCACTATTCTGGTGATTGATGATGAACAGGCGCTTTTAAGCATTGCCAAATTGGCTCTCGAAATAGTCGGCTACCAGGTTGATGCCGTTTCTTCCGGAGAAGACGGTTTGGAACTTTTGCGCCAGAACCAGCATAAATACAGCGTGGTGCTTACTGATTTTGCCATGCCGGGACTCTCCGGAGTGGCGCTGCTTAAAGCCATTGCCAAACTTAATCCTGATGTGCCTTTGGTGCTCACCAGCGGCTATTCATGGAATAGCTTAAAAGGGCAGATCGATGTGCCCATTGCCGGCTATTTGCAAAAACCGTTTGGCGCCAGCGATATTGCCCGGGCAGTTGATATGGCCATGCCGGCCAAGTGATCTTAGATTTTAGCGGGCTATTCTTTTAAAACGCATCCGGTAAATGGGGTCGCCCTGGCTTTCGTGCCAGGCTTCGCGCTCGGTGGGGCCGGGGCCAAAGGGTGTCTTGTCCTGCGAAAAGCCGCCCCCTTCCTGTAAATTTATGAGTAGCGGCTCCTGCTCCAGCGCTTCCAACATGGCCTGGGCCAGGGGTTCATTATCGGTAGCTACCAGTAAATGGCCGCCGTCAATCAGTTTTTCGGCAATTATCTTGGCCGTAACTTCATTTAAAACGCGCCTTTTATGGTGGCGGGCTTTATACCAAGGGTCGGGAAAGTTTATATACACTGTGTCCAGCGAATTATCGGGAAAGAGGCCGGATAGGTGCACATTGACATTGCACATGAGGGCCGCCAGATTGGTAAGCCCTTGGGCCGCCGCCGCCGCCTTTAAGCCTTCTACCAGAAAATCGCGTATTTCGAGCGCTACCACATTATATTCTGGGTGCGCTTCGGCGAGAGCCAGAGCAAAGGCGCCTTTGCCGGTGCCGATATCCAGGTGATAGGGTGCCTCGCGGCCAAATACTTTGGGCCAATCCGGAATCTCAATGGGCGCGGTAAAGCGCAGACTGAAGGGGTTTACATGGCGGCGGTGACGTTCGTGCATATTTAAGCTCCAAGCGGGGGGATAAAAGTTACTTCACTGATATGGCGGGCGCCGGTTAAGAGCATAACCAGGCGGTCAAAGCCCATGGCCATGCCGGTGGCCGGCGGCATCTCGCCAACAGCTTTTAAAAAGCGCTCATCGCTGGGCTGGGCCACCTTGCCACGGCGGCGGCGCTCAGACTCTTCCAAGGCAAAGCGGCGGCGCTGCTCCGCTTCATTTATGAGTTCCACAAAGCCGTTGGCGAGCTCAATATCGGCCGCATAGAGCTCCACCCGCTCGGAAAGCAGCGGATTTTGGGGATCGAGGCGCGAGAGCGAAGCTAATGGCGCCGGGTAGTGAGAGACAAAATAGGGCCTATCCAGCTTTTCCAGCTCCGGATCTATCTTTTCCAGCATGAGTAGGTTAAAGACATCATCAAAGGGCATCTCGGGCAGGTGGCGACCCAAAAGTTTATGAATATGCTCCATGGGCAAATTATCCGGCGCGCACTCGCTCACTTTAAAGCCCACATATTTTTCAAAAAGCTCATCTATGGTAAAGCGGTAAAAAGGCTTATTAAGAGCTATTACGCCGTGCGCCGTTTTGAGCTCGGTAGCGCCTATGGCCGCCGCCGCCGCTTTGATGATATTTTCCGGATCTTCAAAGAGATAGCGGATATCGGCTTCGCTCCGGTACCATTCCAGCATCATAAATTCGCAAAAATGCTGGGCTGTCCACTCGTCATCGCGATAGACATGGCAAAGCTGATAAATATTGCCCAGGCCCATGGCTAAAAGGCGCTTCATGGCAAGCTCGGGCGAAGTGTGCAAAAAGCCATTAACAAGTTTGCCCTCTTTTTTAAAGGCAATAGGCACCGGCTCAATGTGCATTTCCGGCGCGTTGGCCATAATGGCCGCCGGCGTATCCACTTCGTTAAAGCCGTTTTCGGCAAAAAAAGCGCGCACGGCACTAAGCAACTGGCTTCTTTTTAATAAAATCGGTGATGGCTTACGCATAACAAATATTTATTCCTCATATACATGGAGCAGAGAGGTAAAAACTCATAAGCACCATTGATATTTAAACAAACCAATTCTCAATTTTTAGGGGAAAATATTTATTTCCTTGGCAGCATATTTTTCAGTTGAGCGTGGTGTATCAAATACCGTTTGCATAAAAGCAGCGTCGTCGGCATTGTTGAAAAGCTCTTGTGAGCCAAGACGCCAATTATTTAGGGCTGCCTCATAGTCGGTATTATGATTTGCAAAATCCGCAAAATGGGCTTTAAGCTTTAAATAAGTAATAAATAAGCCCAATTCCGTTATATAGTCTTCCGGTAGTGCCTTTATTTCTTGTTCCAGCATTTCGTAGGTCATCGATCCCCCCTAAGTCCAAATATTATAGCATAATGGGTTAAGGCTGCCAAGAGCGCAGATGGGCCCATGCGGAGATGGATTAATTACCTCTTTCCGCTGTTTAGTTCTGGCTCTTGATGCAGCGTGCGGAATAGCCGGCTTGTTTGGAAAAATAGCCCACATATATATCGTTGCCGGTAATTTTTAGAAAATACGCATAGTTGCTATCGTATGGTGAAGAAGACCATAAAGTGGCTGTTTCACCAAATTCACCATACTTCGGATAAGCTTGATACCAGTAATCACCGGCGGGAACGGCCGTAAAGCCATAAATATCTTTGCCGCCATTCCATGTGCTAACACGTAATTTTTGGGCCGCAGTGGCATTTTCGCCGCCGAGATAAGCGATAAGTTCTTCAAATTCTTCCTTGGTTGGTAAGCGCCAGCCGCTGGGGCAAAATTCGCTGGCGCTGGCTGTAGCCCAATCGTAAAGAAGGCCATAATTATCCATGTTATTTTGAGCACCACCCGGATAATACTTACTATCGGTTTCGCGCTTATAATTTTGGGCCATCCATTCCCGGCAGTCAATCACCACTGTGTTATATTTTTTATTACTATCATGATCATCTTCTAGTTTACCGGTTGTGCCATCGGCGCCTAATTTGCACTGGTCGCATTTTTCGCCGAACCTATTTTTATTTTTGCACTGGTCACAATTAGTGCCGGTAAAGGCGGCGGCGCACTCGCTGCAATCTTCGCCGTCCCAACCTGTTTGGCAAGTTCCGCTTTTGCAATTGCCGCTCTCTTTATCCAGCGTGCCGTTTTGGCAGAGAATTTTTTTGTCGCACTTGCTGCCGGTAAAGGTGTCGGCGCACTCATTACAATCTTCGCCCGTCCAGCCTGTTTGGCAAGTTCCGCTCTTGCAGTGGCCGCTTTCATCGTCTAATCTGCCGTTTTTACACAAAATTTCTTTATCGCAATCGGCGCCGGTGTAGTCATCCACACAAAAATTACAGAGCGGCCCGGTCTTGTGCGGGTTTTGACATTCATCACAGTTTATGCCGACCCAGCCGGCTTCGCAGCTATCGGCGTGGCAATTGCCCGTCAGCGGATTCAATAGGCCATGGCTGCACTTGATTTTTATGTTGCACTTTAAGCCGGCGTAGAACTCCCCGCAGATAAAACATTCGCCATTGCCGCTCCGCCCCTCGTGGCAGTATTCTTTATCGCCGCAGTCACATTTTTGGCAGTTTTGTCCATAATAGCCCGGCTTACACTCGGCACACTCGGCGCCGGTAAAATTAGCCGCACATTCCTGGCAATTCTCGCCGCTAAAGCCGATGGCGCACTCAGTGCAATTTTCGCCGCCGCGGTGGCCGCTACAGGCGCAGCGGCCCTGGCCGTTACATTCCTGAAATTCGCCGCTGCAACTGCCGCGCTTTACCCCCTTACTAACGCCTTCGCAGATATGCCTTTCCGAGCATATAAGGCAATCGTCGGCGCAATCGTCATCCGTCTGGCAAATAGCCGCGCATTTGCCGTTGGGGTAGCCGCTTTTTTCTATGCAGAGGTAGCCTTCCGGGCATTTTCCGGCGGTATCGCAGGCCTGGCCGGGTTTACCTTCCGGCAATGGGCCATCGGCCTCGGCGTCGGGGTTTTCGTCCAGTAAAGCCATATCGCAGGCGGCGAGATTAAGGGCAAGCAGTAAAAGATATATTTTTGCCTGTTTCATAATAGTTCCCTAAAAGGTGATAGCCAGCACCAGTGAGCTCTCTTCTTTGCCGATAGCCGGTAGCACTGTTACTTGCGTTTCCTTTAACTTAGCCAGTTTATGCTTGGTGCGCACATGCAAAGCGCCCAAAACAATGGAAGAGATAACAGCGGCACTGCCCAGGGCAATAAGTACGGATCCGGCGGCCTGGTTTTTCTCCCAGGCATTTTCCAGATTTTGTAAATATAACATGCTATCCAGCATTTGCGGATTATTATAGCGCTCATACTGCTTATTGGAGGCAGCTAAAAAAAATCGACCCGCCGATAAAGCCGGTGAGCCCGCCGACGAGGCCGATAGTTAAACTGCTGGCCAGAAAGGCCTTCTTTTGCTTCTCATAGTGGATAATACTCTGCCGACGCTCCGCCGCCAGCTCGGCTTCCCCCGAGCCCATAACGCAGCGCACCGAGAGGTAGCTCACCTTTTTGCCGCTATTGACCGTGACTTTGTTGCTATCCACATAGAGGCCATAGGCCTGGCCGGCGTTGCGCTCAGTATTTGCCCAAAAATAGGCGGCGCTGGCAAAGGGGGCACAGCCATCCTTATCACAATAGCCCACCGGCAAAGCGCCAAAGCCGGTGCTGTTTTTAGCTTCATCCCACTTTGGGTGCCTTACACTATCCGAAGCTCTGATACCTTTGCCGATGGTGCCTATGAGGCGGTCAAATTCTACTTTTGTCGGCAGGTGCCAGCCGGCAGGGCAGACTTTACGCGCATCGGCCCAATTATATAAATAGCCATATTCATCGGGACGCTTGCTCTCTTTGTAATCAATATCGGCGTTTATGTATTTCATATTTTCGGCAAGCCAAGTCCCGCCGCCAATTTGCACTGTTTTATAGGTATTGCCGTCGCGGCTATCGGTAAAGGAGCCGTATTCCTGGGCCAGCGCCGGGGCCGCGGTAAGCATAAAAGATAATAACGCGGTTTTTATCAAAAAATTATACATATCAGCACCTAAAAAAGGCCGGCCAGCATTTGGGCACGCCGGAAATAAACAAATGAATTTTTATAATAAAAGGCCGGTTCTTGGCAAGAGCGCATAGAAGCATAGATATTTAACAATTAGTGGCCCAAAATTTCGGGTACCTAAACCGCCCTTGACTTTCGACCAATTTGGAGTCACACTCCAAATCGGTTGGACTTAGTATGTATAAATTCGGGGGCTCCCATGCGAGAGAATAGCGACTGGATTTCCGCTGCTCTTAGCCGATGAGGTGCGCCTTTGGCCCTTTACTCTGCGCCGTGAGCTCTTTGTGGTTAGTATCGCTTTACTGGCCATTGGAGGAATAAGCGGCGGCTATTTGCGCGGTGCAGCATGCCCCGACGGATTATTACCACACCCGCCGCGACACCGGGGATAATATAAACCCGGAAGGGATACGCCTTACAGCGGAGCTCGTAAAAAAGGCTGTGCAACTATATGACGAGCAGGACACTCTTTAGCCGCAAGGTCTATTTTTCGCTTCTCTCACCAGCCGGCCACATTTGACCTCACCCCACAAAATGTTTGTAAATTCATGAAGATTGGCCCCTCCCCACTGTGGGGAGGGGCGAGAGGATGTAATTTCTTTTATGGACGGGGCGAGGTCTGCGCTTACGCCGCAGGCGATCTGGTGAATAAAGCAGGTGACAAAGACATTCTAAAAGCGTATAATACTATGCTTGGTGGAGGGAAGAAGCCGGTACGCCTCTCCTCGTCCTACTTTTTTAAATTTTTAACCCCAAACGAGGTAATTTAGATGAAAAAAGTCCTTATCGGTTTTGCTGTTCTTTTTCTGGCTTTTGTGGCCACAGTCATTCTTTCCTTCTTTATGTGCAATAATAAAACCGAGCCCAGCGCTATTAAAATTACGCCGCTTGAGCAGGTTAATAAAAGGCATTACCACTTTCAGGATGAAGAATCAGCCGCATCCAAAGCGGGGCTGGAGCTGGTGGCGCCCATTGCTCAGCAATATATAGATGCCAAAAAGGATTTGGGCATCATCTTGGCAGTTGTCACTCCCGACGGCGTCTCCACCAAAAGTTTTGGTTCACTGGAGAGTGATGAGCCCTACGAAGAGCTTTATGGGGAAATCGGCAGCCTCACCAAACCCTTTGTCGGCCTGGCTTTTGCCTCGCTCATCAATGACGGAGTAGTTAAGGCCGATACCAAACTAGCCGAATGCCTGCCCAAAGGCGTTACGATTAATGGCATAGAAAACATAACTTTAGCTATGCTGGCTGCTCATATTGCCGGTATTCCGAGGCTCCCCAAGGCGATAGCCGATAAGGCCGATACGCCTCAGCCCTACGCCGATTTTAGTGATATGGATGTCTTTACTGCGCTAAAAACCGCCAAATTAAATAGCCCGGGCTACTATGAATACAGCAACTGGGGCGCCGCGCTTTTGGCTCAGGCTCTCACAATATGCGCCGGCGAAGAATCCTGGGAAACATTAATTGCTAACCGGGTTACCAAAGTGCTGCGCCTAAAGGATATTAAGACAGAGGCCAGCCCCTTAATGCAAGGGCATGATGCTAGTCTTAAACCGGTTCCTGATTGGCACTTTAAGGGCATGGGACCGGCCGGCGCCCTTAAGGCTAATATCAAAGATTTGGCCAAACTTGCTCAAATGATGATTTCCGATGATGAATTTGCCGGCAAGGAGATGATTAAGACCTCTTTAACCAAAATTCATTCAATCGGTCAGCTGGAGTCGGCCTTGCATGTAAAAACTTTTGGCGCTGTCGGCTTATTCTGGCACATGGGCAGCGGAGTTATTTGGGAAGCAACTATGGAAAAGCCAGAGACTAAAGAAGCGCTACACCATTTCGTTTTCCACAATGGGCAAACCGCCGGGGCCACCAGCGGCCTGGCCGTTATCCCCGAAAAGAAAATCGGTATTGTCATGCTGTCAAATACAGCTAGCCCCACAACTTCTTTTATAGTCTCCTTTTATGGCC
>JAEEGL012886052.1_pt1 | contig 57581 bp, 55 predicted proteins | sample 9134231 | NCBI WGS metagenome assembly JAEEGL01 (sample SAMN16246548, study PRJNA631951) | gut metagenome | biome: gut microbiome; feature: rumen; material: fiber-attached | host: Bos | place: Iran: Karaj | collected 2018-10
GATAGCCCGGGTTACTTTACCGGAACGCAGACACCGGGTACAAACGTACACATGGCGGGGCGTACCGTTGATCAGCGCCTTAACGCGCTTGACATTGGGCTTCCAGGGGCGGTTGGAACGCCGATGAGAGTGGGAAACCTTAATGCCGAAAGTCACGCCCTTATCGCAGAACTCGCATTTTGCCATCCGTTGCACCTCCTTGCTCTGACAAAAATACATACTTACTCACGCAAGCAAATGATATACTAACAGATGAAAACAGAAAAAGCAAGTGCTTTTTTCCTGTTTTTATAAAATTTCCGCGGCAATCGGAAAGTATTGCGCAAAAAGGTGACATCATGTATAATAATTTGAATAAGAATAGCGTTGACAGCGTGAAATCAGTCAGTCGGCGCGAAGGAGGCTGTTATGGAAGAAAAGGTCAGGAGGACTCCTGCAAAGCTCAGCGATCTGGTAGAGAATTTCGGCCTGGAAATCCTGCTGCGCGGTGATGATTACGACACGAGAAAAATATCGATTCTTGACGTGAACCGTCCGGCTCTCCAGCTGGTTGGCTTTTATGATTATTTTGAGCCAAAACGGCTCCAGATCCTCGGAAGGGCAGAATTCACTTACCTGGAAGCCATGACCTCCGAAAAACGCCGTCTGGTTTTTGATGAGTTCTTCAGCTGTGAAATCCCGGCTCTGATCGTTGCCCGTAATATGGAAGTCTTTCCCGAGCTGCTGGAGGCTGCAAGGAAACACGGACGCACGCTTCTTCGCACTCCGTTGTCTACTGTTGAGATCTCCAGCCGCATCATTGATTATCTGAACCGAGCCCTTGCCCCTGAGATCACCCGCCACGGGGTGCTGATGAATGTCTACGGGCAGGGTGTGCTGATTCTTGGCGATTCCGGAATCGGCAAAAGCGAAACGGCTATTGAACTTCTGAAACGGGGTCATCGTCTTGTTGCAGACGATGCCGTTGAGATCCGCCGCATCTCTGACTCGCTATATGGTTCCGCTCCTGATATCATCAGGCACTATATCGAAATCCGTGGTATTGGCCTTATAGATGTCCAGCAGCTGTTCGGTATGGGTGCTGTTCAGCTGGATACAGAAATAGAACTGATCATTCAGCTGGAGCACTGGGTGCAGGGCAAATTCTATGACCGGATCGGGCTTGGCGAAGAGAAGTACTCCATTCTTGGCGTTGATCTTCCCATCGTTACGGTTCCGGTTCGTCCCGGCCGAAATCTGGCAGGTATCGTTGAGATTGCAGTAATGAAAAACCGCCAGATCCTGTACGGGGACAACCCTGCCAAAAGCTTTATGGAGCAGTTCGACAGAAAGATGGATGACATCGCAAAACAAAGCAAGGAGAATGCATGAAATATATCGGCATTGATGTCGGCGGGACAAATCTGAAGGCCGGTCTTGTGGATGAGTCCGGTCTGATTCTGGCGACGCACCGGATGAAGGTCTCGCAGATCGACGACCAGGATTCTCTTGTCTGGACGCTGGTCTCCCTGACGCAGGAACTCTGCCAGGCGGCCGGAGTTCCTCTGGACGAGGTTTCATCTGTAGGCGTCGGTATCCCCGGCGCTGTTGAAATCTTTTCCGGCTCTGTTCTCTACACCTGCAATCTTCCGCTTCGGAACGTACCGCTCCGCAAACTGTTCCACCGTTATCTCTCTCTGCCTCTCTATGTGGAAAACGATGCCAACTGCGCCGCCCTCGCAGAATACTTTGTCGGCGCCGGTCAGGGCAGCAAGCGTTTCGTAACCATTACGCTGGGGACCGGTATCGGCGGCGGGATCATTCACAACGGCAAGATATTTCACGGTGCCAACGGTATGGCAGGCGAAGTGGGGCACATGACGATCGTGTATCAGGGAGAACCGTGTCCTTGCGGCAGAAAGGGCTGCTGGGAGCGTTACGCTTCAGCCGCGGCGCTGAAGCGCCTGACAGCAGAAGCCGCCAAGGAACATCCAGACAGCGGTCTTCAGCAGGTGATCCAGGAAAACGGCGGACGCGTATCCGGTCTGTCGGCATTCATCGCAATGCGCAGGGGGGATCCGACAGCCAAGGCTGTATGTGATCAGTATATTTCCTATCTCGCAGCGGGTATCGTCAATCTGATCAATATCTTCCAGCCTGACACGCTGGCAATCGGGGGCGGGGTCAGCAATGAGGATGACCGCTATCTGCTGACACCTCTGCGTCGTCTCGTTGAACAGGAGAGTCTGCCATGCAACAGAGACAAAATGACAAAGCTTGTCCGTGCCGAGCTTGGCACCCAGGCCGGCATTATCGGTGCGGCTTTTCTGGGAAAGAATAAAACCTGAACGGGGGAAAACTCTATGCTCTGGTATGAGAAATTCGATATTGAAGCTACAGATCCGATGTTGAAAGCGGAGATCATCTGTGATGCGCCGCTGAGCCGGTTCAGCTCTTTTCGCATCGGAGGTCCTGCCCGGAGGATGGTTTTTCCCTCCACACCTGAAAGCCTTATCCTCCTCTATGAAATCGGGGAACGCTGCGGAGGAAGACCGCTGGTACTGGGAAACGGGACCAACGTTCTTTTCCCGGATGAAGGACTTGACCGTCTGGTAATCAATACCCGCGAACTCTGCGGGATCGAGCAGATCGGGCCGGATGAACTTCGCGCGGAGTCCGGCGCATCCCTTTCCCGAGTCGCCATGTTTGCCCAGCACTTAGGTCTTACAGGAATGGAATTTGCCCACGGTATCCCCGGAAGTATCGGCGGAGCTCTATGTATGAACGCAGGCGCCTACGGCGGGGAAATGAAAGATATTCTCTCCGGAGCTTCCGTTTTCTTTCCGGGAGAAGGCGTTCGTCATGTCACATTGGAAGAACTCGATCTCGGATACCGCCACAGTCTTATGACGGATCACAGCAACGCGGTTGTTCTGGATGCATCTATCCGGCTCTCACCCGGGGATCCTGTTCAGATCCGGGAAAAGATGGATGAGCTGATGCAGCGCAGAAAAGCTTCCCAGCCATTGGAGTACCCGAGCGCCGGGAGTACTTTCAAGCGTCCGACCGGCTTTTTTGCCGGCCGGTTGATCCAGGATGCCGGACTCAAAGGCCTTTCTGTGGGAGGCGCTCAGGTTTCTGTAAAACATGCCGGTTTTGTGATCAATACCGGCGGAGCTACCTGTGCTGATGTTCTGGAACTGGTCTCCCGGATACAGAGCGCTGTGCGTGAGATGTCCGGGGTTGAACTCGATCCGGAGATCCGTATCATTCGATAAGGAGAATCAAAATGGAAATTCTGATCATTTCCGGCCTGAGCGGCAGCGGAAAAAGCCAGGCTGCGTCCTACCTTGAAGATATCGGGTATTATACGGTCGATAACCTGCCCGCGGAGATGATGGTCAAATTTGCCGAATTCTGTGTGGCTTCCGGCGGGCACTATGACAGGGTCGCCCTTGTTTATGACGTCCGCGCAGGTGAATCCTATACCGTTCTCGTCGGTGCGCTGGAAAAGATGAAGTCCATGGGCGTCACCTGCCGGATGCTGTTCCTGGAGGCTTCTACCCAGGCAATCATCAACCGGTACAAACAGACCCGCAGGGTTCATCCCCTTGCAGGAAAGAGCCAGAGCATCGAGCAGGCTATCCAGGTTGAGCGGGAAATGATGCAGCCCATCAGAGACCATGCGGACTTTATCATTGACAGCACTTCTTTTCCTACTGCAAAGCTCAGAAGCGAACTGCTGAATCTTTTCGGTAAGCAGAGTGACAGGACCGGTCTGAATGTGAACGTGCTGTCCTTCGGGTTCAAGCATGGTATCCCCATTGAAGCGGATCTTGTCTTCGATGTGCGGTTTATGCCCAATCCGTTTTATGTGGCAGAGTTGAAACACAAGACGGGTCTTGACAAGGACGTAAGGGATTTTGTTTTTTCTTTCAGCCAGACTCATGATTTCATGGAACAGCTTGAAAAAATGCTTTCTTTTCTGCTCCCTCTCTATGGGGAGGAGGGAAAGACCGTGCTTGTGATCGGCATCGGGTGTACCGGCGGTCATCATCGGAGTGTGGCAGTTGCCCACGAACTATCGGACTATATTGCCAAGGCCGGCTATCAGGTGACAGAGAATCATCGGGATATCTCCCGCTGATGTCTCTTGTTGCCAGAAAGTACAGGTGTTTTTCTTATGGTAGGATCATACTATCAGGCCGCTCCGGAACGAGGTCCGAGAGTAGTCGCTATCGGCGGCGGCACGGGATTGTCAACTCTGCTGCGCGGTCTTAAACTATATACGAAGCACATCACGGCCATAGTGACTATGGCGGATGACGGAGGCGGTTCCGGCATGCTGCGTCATGATCTTGGAATGCTTCCTCCTGGTGATGTCCGCAACTGTCTGGAAGCGCTGGCCAACTGCGAACCCGTCATGTCCCAACTGATGCAATACCGTTTCCCTGAGGGAAGCCTTGCAGGACAGAGTTTCGGCAATCTGTTTCTGGCTGCTCTGGACGGCATCATGCCGAGCTTCGACGCGGCTGTTTCCAGCCTGAGTGCTGTTCTCGCCATAACAGGGCGCGTTTTGCCGGTTACCAATGAAAACGTGCAGCTGGAGGCTTTATTTGAAAACGGGGTCTCAGTCGTTGGTGAATCTCATATACCCGTGGTCAAGCGGGAACAGCGCTGCCGTATCTCACGCATCCGCCTGATTCCGGATAAGCCCAAGGCTCTTCCCGCAGCTCTGACCGCTATTTCAGAAGCTGATCTGATTGTTCTTGCCCCCGGCAGTCTTTATACCAGCATTATCCCGAATCTTCTGGTAGACGGAATCGTAGACGCCATTACTGCCTCCGATGCTCTGAAAGTCTGCGTCTGCAACGTTATGACCCAGCCGGGTGAAACTGAAGGATACACGGTCTCTGACCATATCCAGGCCTTATTCCAGCACTCCGTCCCGGGATTGTTCTCGATCTGTATGGTCAACTCTATGCCTGTTCCGCCACTCATTGCCCAGCGCTATGCTGAACAGGGCGCGGAAGTCATTCTCTGCGACCAGAGCATCTGTGAAGCCATTGGAGTGGAGATTGTTAGCCGTCCCATTTCAACGGTCGACAGCGGTCATATACGTCACAACCCCGGCCACCTGGCCCGAGAGCTGATGGAATTGCACGCGCAGCGAAGCATGCGTGTGGTTGATCCGACTTCCCGCCATGGCACAAAGAACCGTGTAGAGGTATAAAACGGAGGGGGAAAACAAGATGTCATCCTTTGCCTATCGCGTAAAGACCGAGCTCTGCCGTTCCGCTGTTCAGCGTCTCTGCTGTGCCCGGGCGGAAGCTTACGGAGTATTGCTGTTCTGCAACACCTTTACACCCCGGGAAGTGCGGATCATCACGGAAAACCCCGAATTCGCCGCCCGGCTCCCCAAATTGTTCAAAAGGGCGTTCTCCCTGCAGTTTGACCGGAGCCCGGATGACATGCCGGGTCACGGAAAACTTGTTTTTCAGATCACAGACCGTGACAAACTGGATCATATCATCGGCCAGTTCGGTTTTGACTCCCGTCAGTCGCTCGTCCTGCACGTGAATTTTGGCATGCTGGAGGATGACTGCTGCCGTGCCTCATTCCTGCGCGGAGCCTTTCTCGCGGGAGGAAGCGTTACAGATCCTGAAAAGCGATACCATCTTGAACTGGCCACTTCTCATCTGCAGGCCAGCAGGGAAGTCTCCGCTCTGCTTGCAGAAATGGGGTTTTTACCCAGAAGCGTCATGCGTGGCGCCAACAGCGTGATCTATTTCAAACAGTCAGAACACATTGAAGATTATCTGACCCTGATCGGCGCTCCTGTTGCTGCCATGGATGTAATGACAGCAAAGGTGGACAAAATGATCCGTAATGGAGCAAACAGGGTCATGAACTGCGACATGGCCAATGTCAACAAGACTCTGGATGCAGCGAAAGAACAGCAGGATGCCATTGAGCGGTTGCGTTTGGAAGGCGCTCTTGATCAGTTGCCGGAAAAACTCCGGCAGGCAGCTGAGCTTCGCCTGGAGTATCCTGAGTTGTCGCTGAATCAACTGGCTTCCATGTGTGATCCGCCTGTCAGCAAGTCCTGTATGAACCACCGAATGCGAAAAATCCTGGAGATTGCGAGGGAGAAAAGATGACGAAAGAAGAGCGCTGCCTGAAAGCAGCTTCCTGTCACGCCTCTTCACTGAACTGTGCGCAAAGCGTTCTGTGTGCCTTTTCTGATATGATCGGTCTCGACGAAAACCAGTGCTGTGCTCTGGGCAGTTCTTTCGGGGGCGGACTTCGGTATGGGGGGGTCTGCGGCACAGTCAGTGCCGCCGCGATCATCCTCGGAATTCTGTATCCCCACACTCCGGAAAACGGGATGGAAGGCAAACAGCGTTCCATATCTCTGATCCTGGATTTTGAAAAACGTTTTACCGGGGTTTTCCCTTCGCTCGACTGCAGGGATCTGAAAGACCGGACCGATCTGATCGGTACGCCTGTGACAGACGTCCTTGGGATCACGGGGACTTGTGACAGAATCATCGTATCTGCTGTTGAGCTTCTTGTTGACATGCTCAACGAATTGAAGAGGGAGTAGACCAATGGCTTTTGCCCATCTGCATGTACATACCGAATACAGCCTGCTGGACGGGGCCTGCCGGATCCGGGATCTTCCCAAACTGGTAAAGGAACTGGGGCAGACAGCTGTAGCGATTACCGATCATGGCGCAATGTACGGCGTGATCGACTTTTATCGCGCCTGCAAAGCCGAAGGAATCCACCCCGTAATCGGGTGCGAGGTATATGTTGCCCGCCGGACAAGGTTTGACAAAGTTCATGAATTTGACAGCGACTCCCGTCATCTGGTTCTGCTCTGCCAGAACGAAACGGGCTATCGAAACCTTTCCTATATGGTCTCCCAGGCTTACATAGAGGGTTTTTACAATCGGCCGCGAATCGATCTTGACCTTCTCCGTTCCCATGCAGAGGGTCTGATTGGTCTGTCTGCGTGTCTGGCCGGCGAGATTCCAAAGAGGATCATTAACGGGGATTATGAAGGAGCGAAAGCATACGCTCTGGAACTGCAGGATATCCTTGGCAAAGGAAACTTCTATCTAGAACTTCAGGATCACGGCATCGAAGACCAGACGGTCGTTAACCGGGCGCTGCTGCGCCTTCACAATGAAACCGGGATCCCGCTTGTCTGCACCAATGACGCACATTATCTCCGAAAAGAAGATGCCGCCAGTCACGACGTTCTGCTCTGTATACAGACCGGAAAAACCGTCGATGACACAAACAGGATGCGATATGAACCTCAGAATTTCTATATCCGTTCAACGGAGGAGATGGAGGCTCTTTTCAGCGGCTATCCGGACGCAGTAGAAAACTCACAGCGCATCGCAGATCGGTGTCACGTGGAGTTCACTTTCGGGAAATACCATCTGCCGGAGTTCAAACTGCCCCCTGGGTATGATTCTCCTTCCTACCTTCACAAACTGTGCGAGGACGGATTCGCCGAGCGGTATGGCGATGCGAAACCCGGTTACCGAAACCAGCTCGCATATGAGCTGAACATGATTGAAAAGATGGGATTTACAGACTATTTTCTCATCGTTTCAGACTTTGTCCGTTATGCCAGAAGTGCAGGGATCCCGGTAGGCCCCGGCCGCGGCAGCGCTGCAGGTTCCATGGTATCCTATTGTCTGCATATCACGGACATCGATCCCATGCAGTACAATCTGTATTTTGAACGTTTTCTGAACCCAGAACGTGTCTCCATGCCCGATATCGATATGGACTTTGGTGATACCCGGAGAGGAGAAGTCGTTGAGTACGTCCGCCGGAAATACGGAGAGGATCACGTGGCTCAGATCGTTACCTTTGGCACGATGGCTGCCCGAGGTGCGATCCGTGACGTAGGCCGTGCGCTGAATATGACATACGCCGAAGTGGATGTTGTGGCGAAACTGGTGCCCGCCACTCTTCACATCACCCTTGATGATGCGCTCCGTCTTTCAAAGCAGCTCAGCGATCTCTATGAGAACGATGAGAAGATCCGCCGCCTCATCGATACTGCTAAAGCGCTGGAGGGAATGCCCCGGCATGCCTCAACCCATGCCGCCGGTGTCGTGATCACCAAACTACCCGTGTATGAGTATGTTCCTCTGGCCAGAAATGATGATGCGATCGTCTGCCAGTACAACATGGTCACTCTGGAGGAACTAGGCCTCCTCAAGATGGATTTTCTCGGCCTGCGCAACCTGACCGTCCTGGATGACGCCGTTAAGATGGTCCAGGTTCGGAACCCCGGTTTTCGTCTGGAAGATATTCCAATGGATGATCCGGCTGTATTCGCCATGCTGACAGCAGGGAAGACCTCCGGCGTCTTCCAGATGGAATCTTCCGGAATGACCGGCGTCTGCCTGGGGTTGAAGCCTGAGAACATCGAGGATATCACCGCTATCATCGCCCTTTACCGCCCCGGCCCCATGGAATCCATTCCCAGGTTCATCGCCTGCAAGCACGACCCCAAACTGATCTCTTACAAGCACCCGCTGCTCAAACCGATTCTCAGCATCACCTATGGGTGTATTGTTTACCAGGAACAGGTGATTCAGATCTTCCAGCAGCTCGCGGGCTATTCCCTCGGCCAGGCCGATATGGTTCGCAGGGCGATGAGCAAGAAAAAAGTCAAGGATATCGAAAAGGAACGCGGCGCGTTTCTCCACGGCGATCCGTCCCGCAACATACGGGGCTGCGCCGCCGCCGGGATCCCGGAAGACGTTGCTCAGTCCATCTATGATGAGATCTACGATTTTGCCAACTACGCCTTCAACAAAGCCCACGCTGTTTCCTACGCAGTCGTTGCCTATCAGACTGCCTGGTTCAAATGCCATTACGTTCGGGAGTACATGGCTGCCCTCCTGACAAGCGTTCTGGACAACTCAGATAAAGTTGCCGAATATATCGCCGAGTGCCGTGACTGCAGGATTCCGCTGCTTCCTCCGGATGTAAACCGTTCGTATGATCGTTTTACCGTAGAAGAGGGTGGGATCCGGTTCGGTCTGGTCGCTATCAAGAACATCGGCAGAGGTTTCATTCGTTCCCTTGTCAGGGAGCGCGAAAGCCGAGGTTCCTTTGCCTCTTTCCAGGATTTCTGTGAGAGGCTATTCGATTGCAGCGACATGAACAAGCGCGCTGTTGAAAATCTTATCCGGGCAGGTTCTTTTGATTCCCTTGGCGTCCGCCGTTCCCAGCTGGTTTCCGTATATGAACGGACGCTTGACAGCATTGCAGACAGCAGGCGCCACAACGTGGAGGGGCAGCTGGACTTCTTTGGTATGGCCGCTTCTTCCGGCAGTCCGGCCAACACGCGGATCGATCTGCCGGATATCCCGGAATACAGCGCTTCCGAGCTGATGATCATGGAGAAAGAGACTACCGGTCTTTATCTTACCGGTCATCCTATGAAGGATTACCGGCAGGCCGCCCGAAAGGCGGGCGCGGTCTCCATCCACGATATCATGGCGGATTTCTCTCAGGAAGACGGTCCTTCCCGGTATTACGACGGTCAGGACATCACGGTCGCCGGCATTGTCACGTCCAACAAAACACGTACCACCAAGAACAACACACTAATGGCATATGTCACCGTAGAGGACGAACTATCCTCTATCGAACTGCTCTGCTTCAGTCGCGTGATCGATTCCTTCGGGAAACACATGGGAGTCAATACACCCGTTCTCGTAACAGGCCGTCTGTCCGTCCGGGATGAGAAACCTCCTCAGATCATGTGTGACAGTATTGTGCCTCTGAAGCAGGTACGTACTTCCGAGGGCATGCCTTCTGCAGCTGGACCGGTCGAAAACGAGGCCGGGACCGTGATTTATCTCCGCGTTCCCAGTTCCGACAGCCGTGAATACCGCCACATCAGGCTGGTCATGACCATGTTTGACGGCGATACGCCCGTTAAGATCCGTCTTGCGGACACCGGCAAGCTGCTCGGCGGCAAGTGTCTCAATCATCCGGCCCTTCTGCAGGAATGCCGAGAATGGCTGGGTACGGAAAACGTAGTCGTACGGAATAAGAACGTCTGAACCCTGTTCGTGTCCTCCTCAGGCATACCGTTGCCGGAACCTCCCGGGTCCGGGAGGTTCCGGCTTGCTCTTCCGGTCATTCGCTGTATGAACGGCCGGGAAACGATTGACAAGCACAAAAAATGTGATACAATAGGCAACGTTAGTACGAAAAACGGCTTTGACGAAGAAGAGATGCGCACAGCGGCTTCCAGCGAGGCGGGGAGGATGTGAGCCCGCCAGTTTCAGCAGCGTATTCAGCCCCTTCTGAGCCGGCGGCGAAGAGCCGCACGCTTCATCCCCGTTATCGGATGATCTGAGATGGCAGCGGAAGCTGTCAATTAGGGTGGTACCGTGAAGCTGGCCTTCGCCCCTATGTGGTGGCGGAGTCCAGCTTTTTATAGTATTCAACAAGAAGAAAAGGAGTCTGCAATTATGTCCCATCCCTATTACGGTCTGAATGAACTGAGGGAGATGTTCCTGAAGTTTTTTGAAACGAAAGGCCATCTGCGTCTGCCCAGTTTTTCTCTGGTCCCCCAGAATGACAAGTCGATTCTCCTGATCAACGCCGGAATGACTCCGATGAAACCGTGGTTCAAGGGCGAGGAAGAGCCTCCCCGCAGGCGCGTCTGCACCTGTCAGAAGTGCATCCGTACCGGTGACATCGAGAATGTCGGAAAGACCGCCCGCCATGGCACCTATTTTGAGATGCTTGGCAACTTCTCCTTCGGAGACTACTTCAAGAAGGAAGCCATCGCCTGGACCTGGGAATTCCTGACCAGTCCGGATTGGGTCGGTCTGGAACCCGACCGCCTCTATCCCAGCGTTTATGTGGAAGATGATGAAGCCTGGAACATCTGGCATGACAACGTGGGTATCAGCGCAGACCGGATCTTCCGGTTCGGCAAAGAGGATAACTTCTGGGAGCATGGCGCCGGGCCCTGCGGTCCCTGCAGCGAGGTTTACTATGACCGCGGGCCTGAGTATGGATGCGGGAAACCCACCTGTACCGTAGGGTGTGACTGTGACCGGTACATCGAGATCTGGAATAATGTCTTTACCCAGTTTGACAATGACGGCCAGAATCATTATACCGAGCTCAAGCAGAAAAACATCGATACCGGCATGGGCCTGGAACGGCTTGCCTGTGTGTGCCAGAACGTGGAAAGCCTCTTTGACGTGGATACGGTGATGAATATCACCCGCAGGGTCAGTGAACTGACCGGCGCTCACTACGGGGAGAGTTACAAGCGGGATGTCAGTCTTCGTGTCATCACCGACCATATCCGAAGTGCAACCTTCATGATTTGTGACGGAATCCTGCCTTCCAACGAAGGCCGCGGATATGTCCTGCGCCGCCTGCTGCGCCGTGCCGCCCGTCACGGCAAACTGCTGGGTGTCAACGAGCCTTTCCTCTATGAAGTCGTAGACACCGTGATCCGGGAAAATGAGTGCCAGTATCCCGATCTCAGGGAGAAGCAGGAGTACATCACCAAAGTCATTCATACCGAAGAGGAAAACTTTGCCCGCACCATCGACGGCGGCATGAAGATCTTCGGCGAGATGCTGGCTGACCACAAGGCAAAAGGGGAGAGCGTATTCTCCGGCTCTGACGCCTTCAAACTGTATGACACTTTCGGGTTTCCCATCGATCTGACCGTGGAGATGGCTGCTGATGAAGGCCTTTCTGTGGATGAGGCCGGGTTCAAGTCCCTGATGCAGGAGCAGAAGGAGCGGGCACGGGAAGCACGGAAGGCTCTCGGTGATCTGGGCTGGGATGATGTGAATCTCGGAAAAGAGATCCCTTCCACTGTATTTGCCGGCTATGAAAACACCGAAACGGAGGCGAAGGTCCTGGCAATCGTCTCCGACGGCGAGCTCCGTGATGAGATCGCCGCCGGCATTGATGCCATGATCGTGTTGGACAGGACCACCATGTACGCTGAGATGGGCGGTCAGGTAGCTGATCACGGCCTCATTTCCGGGCCGGACGGTGTGTTCGCTGTTTCTGACGTAAAGAGCAATAAGGGCGGAAAATACCTTCATTCCGGCAGGCTGGAATCCGGCACTCTGTCGGTTGGCGATTCCTGCCACGTTTCTATCGATACGGAACGCCGCAACGCCATCCGGCGGGCACACAGCGCCACACATCTGCTTGATGCTGCTCTTAAGAAAGTACTGGGCGATCATGTCCATCAGGCAGGTTCTCTTGTGGAACCTGACCGTCTTCGTTTTGACTTTACACACTTTGAAGCAATGACGCCGGACGAAATCCGGAATGTTGAGCTTCTGGTCAATAACGCCATCCTGAGCGGCATCCCCGTTGTCACCGAGATTCTCCCCATTGAAGAAGCCCGGAAAAAGGGCGCCGTCGCAATGTTCGGCGAGAAATACGGCGACGTGGTACGTGTCGTGGAAATGGGTGATTTCTCGATGGAGTTCTGCGGCGGAACACATCTGGACAACACGGCCAAAGCCGGGCTGTTCCATATCCGCTCCGAGAGCAGCGTTGCCTCCGGTGTCCGCCGGATCGAGGCCACCACCGGCAGGCTGACTCTGGAAACTCTGGAGAGAGCCAATCAGCTTTTGAACAGTGCCGCTCAATTCTTCAAGACCAATCCGGGTGAACTGCTTGAGCGTCTGGAGCAGCAGGCAGAGGAAACCAAGGAACTGCGGCGTTCTCTGGAAAAGATGCGTACGGAAGCTTCGCTCGGTGAAGCACGGCAGTTCCTTACTGCAGCCCGGAACGTCTGCGGCCTGCGGGTTGTCACTGCGCACCATGACGGTATGGACGCCGGGACCATGCGGCAGATGGGTGATTTCCTTCGTGACAAGGATGAAACAATCGTTGCCGTTCTGGCATCCACCAACGGTGAGAAAGTTACTTTTCTGGCTGTCTGCGGCAAAGAAGCTGTCGTCCGCGGAATCAAAGCAGGCGATCTGGTCCGTTCTGTTTCCGCAGTTTGCGGTGGTAAAGGCGGCGGCAAACCCGAAAGCGCCATGGGCGGCGGTACTAATGTGCTGAAACTGGATGACGCTCTGGCTACTGTGGATGATTTCGTGTCGGAACACGTCAAATAAGAATGACCTGAAAGGAGCAGAACAATGAAGAATGATTGCCTGTTTTGCGCCATTGCTGCAGGGGAGATTCCCAGCAACAAGGTGTATGAAGATGATCTTTGCTATGCATTTTACGACATTGCCCCTCAGGCACCGACTCATTTTCTGGTGATCCCGCGGGAACACATCGGTTCAGTAGCCGAAGTCGACGCCTCAAACAGCGCTGTTGTAGCCCACATTTTTGAGGTGATCTCCCGGATCTGCAGGGAGCTCGGGCTGGAGAGCTACCGTGTAGTATCCAACATCGGAGAGCAGGCAGGGCAGAGCGTTCGTCATCTGCACTTTCATGTGCTTTCCGGACGCGATATGACCTGGCCTCCGGGCTGATGGCGATATAAGGAAGTCAGGACGGGCAGACTGCCCGTCCTGACTGTTTCCGGTTTTCTGTTTAAAGCTTGCGCAAGCGGCATAAAGAGTGTTAGAGTGTAGTTATCCGGAATTGCGAAAGGGTGATACTCATATGAGCGACAAAAACGCCAATGTCGTCGACTATATTCGCTGGAGAGGTGATCTCACCTTGGCTCAGGATGCTTTCAACGAGGTGGACAGTCTTCTTTTGTGTGTTCTGTCCTACATCGACTTTACAGGGGTTTCTGAACTGATGGCGAAAAACCCTTCCGCTGCGGTTCCCATACAGAAAGCCCTTGAACTCCTTGGTACGGAAGGCAGGCAGCTGGGATTGTCCGGTCTGGACTACAAACCGGTCATGCAGGAGATGGCTGCCAGCCGCCGCTTCGAAGGTCTGCGGCTGTTCGGCTATGAAAACACACATGATGAAACCCAGGAGATGCAGTTCGGTGCTCTGTCCTTTCTGCTGCCAGACAACAGCCTCTATATTTCCTTTATGGGAACGGACCGCTCTCTCATCGGCTGGAAAGAAGACTTCAACATGAGTTTTCTCGCTTCCGTCCCGTCACAGCAGCGCGCCGTCGGGTATGTTATGGAGATTCTTCGTGAATGCCCCGTCAGCACGCTGCGTATCGGCGGTCACTCAAAGGGCGGGAACCTGGCTGTCTGGGCGGCTGTCCATCTTCCCCTGGAGATCCAAAACCGTATCACCATCGTTTATAACAATGACGGGCCAGGCTTCAGCGGGGATCTCCTTGAGACAGACGATTATCATCGGATAGAAGACAGGATCCTTAATCTGGTCCCGGAATCTTCGATCATCGGTGTACTGATGATGCACGATGAAGACTATGAGATCATTGACAGCAGTTACTACTCCGTCATGCAGCATGAGCCGCTTTCCTGGGTTGTTCTAAGAAACCGCTTCGTTCGTCAGAAGAACCGTACTCTCGTCGGAAGACTGTCTGACAATGTTCTGCGGGAGTGGTTCTCCTCCATGACGCCGGTGGAGAAGAAGACCTTCATCGATGCTATATTCGATGTTCTCACAAAAGGGGGAGAGGTATCCTCGCTGAAGGATCTGCCGGGAGGACTGAATGGCGCCGCATCCATTCTGACTCAGTTTGCCTCAGTAGAAGAAGAGAAACGCTCAGCCATTATGGAAGGTCTGCGGCTTCTTGCTGCAGATGTTCGGGAGAATCTTCTGAAAAGCGCAGGCGACGGTCTCACCTCCGCCAAAAACGGGATCCTGCACCTGATGAAAGACTGGATCAAATGAGGATAGGCCGAAACAAATCAGCAAACGGCGGACTTCTTTCAAAAGAGTCCGCCGTTTTTCATTTCAGCGCGTCAATATCCCGGAAAAGCGGGTCCACGGTTCCTGTTCCGGAGGGAGAAGCTTCAGTTCCAGTCTCTGTCCCGACTCAGGATGAAGGAATGACAAGCGATAGGACCACAGGGCGATCGGTACATCCTCGCCACCAATCCCGTACTTCCGGTCACCGATCAGCGGCCATCCCCGGCTGGCGAACTGAACACGGATCTGATGCGTTCTTCCCGTTATCAGTTCTATCTTGACAAGTGATATTGCTTCACGGCTATCCAGCACTGAATAGTTCAGCAATGCCTCCTGAATCCCTTTTCCCGGTCCGTCTGCCACATAAGTTCTGCGCCTGACCCGGTCACGTCCCAGCAGATCCGAAAGCAGGCCGGAGGGAGGGGGAGTCCCGTGCACCACAGCCAGATACTCTTTCTCAAACGCCCCGTCCCTGATCTGACGGCTGAGTTCTCCCGCCGCATCGCTGGTACGCGCAAATACCATCAGGCCGGATACCCTGGCGTCAAGCCGATGTACTGTCAGGATCCTCTCCGTATTCAATTCCCTGCGCAGCAGTTCCGGCATGCCTCCCGGCACTTCCGTGCTGATGACACCGGAAGGCTTTACCGCGACGATGATTTGCTCATCTTGAAAAATAATATCCATTTCCAGTTCCGTTTCTGTATTCAGTTGCCGGTGTGATAATACCGTTTTTCACTGGAATCCCGAATGACAGTGATCCTGCCGCAGTCTTCCAGATATGCGACAAAGTTCGAGAAATTCCGGTGGATGACACACAATTTGTAATCGCTTCCGCTATGGAAATCAGCCCGGATGCTGAATGCCATAAGCCACTGGGAAGGCGTCATGCCGTCATTCAGGCACGACAGGATGATATCTGCCTTCTCCTGATACAGTCTGATGTTGCGGTCCACCAGATCCCTGATGTCAAAGACCACGTCCTTATGGGCAATGATATATGCGTCGCATTTCAGATTCCGGAGCGATCTTTTCGTCTCCAGATCACGCTCTATCATCATGGATGTGGGCAGCTTCGTTTTTTCCAGGATTTCAGGTCCTACCAGGCTGTCTGCCAGATAGGCGACATTGTCCGGCGTAATGACCCCGATCTGGCCGATTGTATGTCCTGGCAGCTGTAGGATCCGAAACTCTGTCCCGCAGAAACTGAGTCTGTCGTCCCCGGTACCGATAATCACGTCGGTGGGGAAAGCCTCCTGAGAGAGATGCAGCCGGCTCTGAGCATAGGTGAGCGGGGCGTAGTTCGCACGGTAGCTCTCCGGTGTCGCACCGATACCGGCTTCAATGATCTGCGCTGCAATCATAGCTCCGTATTTCTTTCGGAGATAGGCTGCGTTTCCGGTGTGGTCATAGTGGGCATGCGTGCAGATGATCCCTCTCGGCCTCATCTTTTCCCGTTCCAGCAGTTCTGAAAGAGCCTCTCTGTCTGCACGGGCAAGTCCGGTATCCAGCAGGACCACATCAGGTCCGCCCAGGCGGTAGATTCCTATAAGGGCAGTGGATGCTTCCGCAACGCAGGTGTTTCCGCAAATGCTTCTCAGTTCCATGGGATCCCCTCCGTTTCATATAATCCCATTATACACATAGCGGCATGGAATACAAGATTTTGTGGCACATACAGAACACTGCGACAAAATAAACGAAAAAAATATGGATACCCCCTTTGCAAACAGTGAAAAATAGGGTAGAATATGATGGAATCTGTAAAAGGGGGACGGACTATGGAGGAGCCCAAATTCAAGCGTGTTCTGCTGAAGATCAGCGGGGAAGCACTTGCCGGGGACAAGCACTTCGGTCTGGATTTCAACGTGATGGCCAAAGTGGCAGATGTGATCAAGGAGTGCGCCGCCATGGGCGTTCAGATCGGCATCGTCATCGGCGGCGGCAATTTCTGGCGGGGCGTCAAGAACGGTGAGGGCTATATCGAGCGCACCCGCGCTGATCACATGGGCATGCTGGCAACCGCCATGAACTGTATGGCAATGGCCGATGTTCTTGAGCAGAAAGGCGTGGATGTACGCGTCCAGACCGCTTTGGAGATCCGGGCGGTTGCCGAACCCTATATCCGTGCCCGGGCTATCCGGCATCTGGAGAAGGGGCGTGTCGTCATCTTCGGCTGCGGTACCGGCAATCCCTTTTTCTCTACAGATACAGCAGCCGTTCTGCGGGCGGCAGAGATCAATGCCGATGTGATTCTTCTGGCAAAAAACATCGATGGCGTCTACGACAGTGACCCTGCCAAGAACGCCAATGCCGTCAAGTTCGATTTCATCACCTACGATGATGTCCTGGCAAGGCATCTGGCCGTGATGGATTCCACTGCCACAAGTCTTTCAATGGATAACCATATTCCCGTGCTGGTCTTTGCGTTGAAGGATCCCTACAACATCATTCGTGCGGTTCGCGGCGAGCAGATCGGCACGATTGTGAAGGAGTAAGTACTCTGTGCGGACAGCATGTTCCGCCGCGTTTACGGAAGAAAGGATGATTGACATATGCTGAAGGATGAATACAAGGTTTATGAGGAAAAGATGAAGAAGAGCATCGAGTCCGTTGCCAGTGATTTTGCTGCCGTGCGCGCCGGCCGGGCCAATGCCGCTGTTCTGAACAGGATCAATGTGGATTACTATGGCACCCCCACTCCTATTCAGCAGATCGCCGCTATCGGCTCTCCCGATCCCCGCATGCTGGTGATCACCCCCTGGGACTCCCACTCGCTCCGGGCTATCGAAAAGGCGATTCAGGAATCCGATCTTGGCATCAATCCCCAGAACGACGGAAAGTGCATCCGTCTCGCTTTTCCCCAGCTGACGGAAGAGCGCCGCAAGGACCTTGTCAAGCAGATCCGCAAATACGCCGAAGGCGGCAAGGTCGCCATTCGTAATATCCGCCGTGATGCCATCGAGCATTTCAAGAAGCAGCAGAAGGCCTCTGAAATCACCGAGGATGAGATGAAGATGGTCGAGAAAGATATGCAGAAGCTGACCGACGACAGCTGCAAGGAACTGGATAAGCTCCTGGAAAACAAAGAAAAGGAACTGATGTCGGTCTGATGGCCCTTTTTGACAAGAGCAAACACAATACGGCGGGGCAGGTGGACATGAGCCGCCTTCCCCGCCATATCGCTATTATTATGGACGGCAACGGTCGTTGGGCGAAGCGGCGCGGGCTGCCTCGCACTGCCGGCCATAAGGTAGGTGCGGAAGTTTTCCGCAGAATCGCTACTTACTGTAAGGATCTCGGCATAGAATACCTGACTGTCTATGCCTTCTCCACCGAGAACTGGAGGCGCCCGCCTGAGGAGATCGATACCATCATGGGGCTTCTGAAGCAGTATCTGCTGGAAGCCATAGACTCCATGGAGCGGGATCATGTCAGGCTGAAATTCCTTGGTGATCTGAGCGCCATTTCTCCTGAGCTTCAGGAACTTGTGGACCGCGCAGACGCTGTTTCCAGTCGGGTACACGATGGCCTGCAGGCAAATATCTGTCTGAACTACGGGGGGAGAGACGAGATTCTCCACGCCGCGAAAAGCTGTCTGGAAGCAGGGGAGGACCTGACAGAAGAGAATCTGGAAAAGCACCTGTATTCTGCTGGGATCCCCGACCCTGAGCTGATCATCCGGCCGAGCGGCGAACTGCGGCTGAGTAATTTTCTTCTGTGGCAATGCGCATACAGCGAATTCTATTTCTGTGATACGCTTTGGCCTGACTTCGATGAAAAAGCTCTGGATGATGCGATTGTCGATTATCAGCGGCGTGACCGCCGGTTTGGCGGCGTAAAGTAAAGGAGCGTGACCATGTTAAAAAGGATATTGGTTGCCGTCATCGGCATTCCTTTTCTTCTGGCTGTTCTTGTCGCTGCTCCGGAGTGGGCGACAATGGCTCTTCTGTGCGGGCTGTGTATCATTGCCACCCAGGAACTGCTCTGCGCCGTTTGCGACCATGGGAAATACCGCCGCTGGGGCGGTCTGGTCTCTACGACCGGTGTCTTTACTGTAATCACTGTCTGGTTCAGCGACTCACGGTTCGCAGACACAGCTGTTTACGGCATCCCGCCTTTCTTCCTGGCGGCATTGCTGATTCTTGTTTTTGTGGTCATGGTGACAGAACACGGCCGGCCGGAGGAACTGTCGCTGCTGGACATCTGCGCATTTCTGCTTGCCGGACTGGCTATTCCGCTGGCCATGACATGTCTCCTCAGGCTTCGCATGATGCCGTACGGAGGCGGTCTGGTACTGATTCCGCTTGTTTCTGCTTTCAGCAGCGATTCCCTCGCTCTGTTTGCCGGAATGGCATTCGGGCGCCATAAACTGGCTCCTCTTGTAAGTCCAAAAAAGACGATAGAGGGTTCTGTTGGCGGGCTTGCAGGCGGGATGATCGGTATGGTCATCTTCCGCATCGTGTTTTTCCTCTGTACCGAAGTACAGATGAATATCCTGTGGTGTGTTCTGCTCGGCCTGATTGGAGCAATGATGGGGCAGCTGGGCGATCTGGTTTTTTCTGCAGTAAAACGGGAATTCGGCATCAAGGATTACGGCAGGCTTCTTCCCGGTCACGGCGGTGTTCTGGATCGCTTCGACAGTGTGATCTTTGCCGCGCCTGTCCTTTGGCTGATCATCACTCACATCCATTTGATTTGAGAATGCGTGCATCTGCGCTTGCCAATGCCGCACGGCCCCGGGATTCCATTGACCGGATTTCACGTCTGCTGTTGTCAGACTCTGTCATTCTGATTATTTAAGGACGGATCAATCGCTATGGTCTATATTCTGGCCGCAATCTTGATATTCGGCGTGTTGATCGGCGTTCACGAGCTTGGCCATTTTCTTGCTGCCAAAGCATGCGGCGTCCGTGTCAACGAGTTTGCCATCGGTATGGGCCCGGCTGTCTGGAAAAAGCAGCGGGGCGATACCCTCTACGCTCTGCGGGCTTTTCCCATCGGCGGATTCTGCTCCATGGAAGGCGAGGAAGAGGATTCCGCTGATCCCTCCGCCCTGAACAACCAGGGATTCTGGCGGAAACTTCTGATTTTTGCCGCAGGGGCCGGAATGAATTTTATCGTCGGGCTTCTGATCATCCTTATCCTCTATGCAGGCGCTAAAGGATTCTATACCCCTACGATCGTCTCATTTGCTGAAGGCTGCCCCTTGAACAGGGAAGACGGGCTGCAGGTGGGTGATACGCTGCGATCCATCGATGGGGAACGGGTCTATCTGTTCAGTGACGTGAGCATGCTTCTGGATCGGAACAAGGACGGTACGTTTGATCTCACTGTCCGGAGAGACGGGAAAAACGTCGTTCTGAAGGACTTTCCCATGGAAAGGCGGGAATACAAGTCAGCTGACGGCAGTACCTACACCGGTTTCGGTTTTACTTTCGGCGCTGAGGAGGCTACTTTCGGAAAACGCATCGCCTACAGTTGGAACAACGCCATGGATTTTGTCCGGATGGTGCGGCTGAGCCTTCAGATGATCATCACCGGTGAAGCCGGTGTGAAGGACCTCAGCGGTCCTGTGGGGATCGTTTCCACCATAACGGAAGTCGGAGAACAGTCTGCAACTGTCCGGGACGCGGTTGAGAATATTGCCTATTTCGCCGCTCTGATCGCCGTCAATCTCGCGGTTATGAATCTGCTTCCTCTCCCGGCACTGGACGGCGGACGGATTTTCTTTCTTGTGATCAACGCTGTAGCCATGCTGCTGTTCAAAAGGCAGATCCCCTCCAAATATGAAAACTACGTCCACTTTGCCGGTTTAATCCTCCTCCTGGGACTGATGCTGTTCATTACGTTCCAGGATGTATGGAAACTATTCTCATGAAGGAGTTTGTACAATGAGCAAGCAGATCAGAGTCGGAAATGTCCCTGTCGGCGGCGGTGCGCCGGTCAGCATCCAGTCCATGTGCAACACCCGCACCGAAGATGTTGACTCTACTGTCGCACAGATCCGCCGTCTGGAGGATGCCGGCTGCGAGATCATCCGAGTCGCTGTACCCGATACCGAAGCTGCGAAAGCAGTCAGCAGGATCCGCAGTCGGATCCGGATACCGCTGGTAGCTGATATCCACTTTGACTATAAGCTGGCACTTCTGTGCGCAGAAGGCGGCGTTGACAAGATCCGTATCAATCCCGGCAACATTGGGAGCCGGGACAAGGTCCGGGCTGTGGCCGATGCCTGCACTGAGCGCGGTATCCCGATCCGGATCGGCGTAAACGGCGGATCCCTTGAAAAAGATCTCCTGCGCAAATACGGCGGCGTAACAGCAGAAGCCCTGGTAGAAAGTGCCATGGGACATGTTCATCTGCTGAACGAATGCAACTTTGACGATATCTGTATCAGTGTCAAATGCTCTCGTGTCCCCGTCAATATGAAAGCATATCAGATCCTCTCGGAAGAAACCGATTATCCGCTGCATCTCGGTGTGACGGAAGCGGGGACTCCTTCCATGGGCATTCTGAAATCCGCCATCGGCATCGGCGGACTTTTGTGCCAGGGGATAGGCGATACCATGCGTGTCAGCCTGACCGCAGACCCCGTCGAAGAGGTTTACGCTGCCCTTGACATCCTTAAGGCAGCCGGAGTCCGTCAGTCCGGGCCGAATCTCATCTCCTGTCCGACATGCGGACGTACGGCATATGATATGATCCCCATCGCGCAGGAAGTCGAACGCCGGCTGAAAAGCTGTCCAAAACCCATTACCGTCGCAGTAATGGGCTGTGTCGTAAACGGTCCCGGTGAAGCCGCTGCCGCTGATGTCGGCATCGCCGGCGGAAAAGGGGAGGGCCTCATTTTCCGGAAAGGCGAGATCCTGTACAAGGTTCCTCAGGAGCGTCTCGTTGACGCCCTTATGGAAGAGATTGAGAAACTGTAAAGAAAGAGAAACACCATGGCAGACAGAATAGCTTTTTTCACTTTTTTTGATAGTTTTGTTCCTCCGAGGGATCTCCGTCTGGCTTTGCATGACGCTCAGATCCTCAGCGGCTCCCTCGACCGGGACAGCCGGATCATGGAACTGACCATGCAGCTTCCTGAAGAGCTTCCGGAAAATATGGTTGAGGAACTCCGCAGGCTTCTGGCGGATCAGTATGATCTCCGCCGGGTACACATCACAACCGTGATCGAACCGGGTTCCGCAGGTGCCGGCAAGAAGGCAAAAAAGTCGGATATCCTACTGGGCAAAGCCATCAAAGGCAAAACGGTTCCCATGGAGGGATTAAACCCTAAAATGGGCACTGTCGTTGTGGAGGGCAAAGTCTTTTCCCTTGAGATATATGAAACCAGGCGCCCCGGTCAATGGCGTCTTAACATGGAGATGACGGACAATCACTACTCTGTGGCGGTTCGGAAAAACATGGGGGAGAAAGAAGCCCGCCAGTTGGAGAAATCCATTGAACCCGGAATGTGGCTGCGCCTGCAGGGAAAAGTCGAACTTACCTGGGACGGCAGGGATGTGCAGATTTCCCCTGTCAACATCATGAAGATCTCCCATGAGATCCGCATGGATACTGCGCCGGAGAAGCGTGTTGAACTGCATCTCCATACGCAGATGTCCAGTATGGATGCGCTGACCAACACAAAGGAAGCGATCCACCGCGCCATCAAATGGGGCCACCCCGCCATTGCCATCACAGACCACGGCGTCGTACAGTCCTTCCCGGATGCCTGGCATGAAGCCAACGGTAAAATAAAAATACTTTACGGAATGGAAGGGTACTATATCAATGATCTGGACGACAGGATCGTTGTACACGGCGACCATGACCAGTCATTTGATGATGATATCGTCTGTTTCGACATAGAAACCACCGGATTGAACGTCTCTACCGAAACGATCACCGAGATCGGCGCTGTTGTCCTGCGGAACGGTGAGGTTTGTGACCGTTTCCAGACCTTCGTCAACCCGAACCGTCATCTATCCGCTGAGATCATCGGACTGACCGGAATCACGGACACGATGCTGGCAGACGCTCCCCAGCTCCCTGAAGCACTGGAGAGCTTCCTCCGCTTTGTAAACGGCCGGCCTCTGGCTGCCCACAACGCCGAATTTGACATCAGCTTTATCCGCAGGAGCTGTTCAGAAGCGGGTATTCCTTTTAAACCCACTTACGTGGATACCCTGATCCTCTCTCAGAATCTTCTTCCGGAGCTTCATAAGTATAAACTGGATACTGTGGCGGAGCATCTTGATCTGCCGGCCTTTAACCATCACCGGGCCAGTGATGATGCGGCAACTGTCGCTTATATGCTGATCCCCCTCTTCCAGCGGCTGAAAACGGAATTTGGTATCAGCACTCTGCAGGAGATCAACAGTTGTATGCTTCCTCTTCGTTCCCGCGGGAGCAAACTGAACAGGCGGCCGAAGCATATTATCCTGCTGGCAAAGAATAAGCTTGGACTCAAGCATCTGTTTCAACTGATCTCCAAATCCAATCTCGAGCACTTCCACAAAGTCCCCATTATCCCAAAATCCGACCTCGTCCAGTTTCGTGAAGGGCTCATCATCGGCTCGGCATGTGAGGCCGGGGAACTGTTCCGTGCCATTACCGACGGTCACAAAGACTGGCAGGAACTGAAGCGGATCGCCGGGTTCTATGATTACCTTGAGATCCAGCCCGTCTGCAACAACCGCTTCATGATCCGCAGCGGAGCCGTTCGTTCGGATGAGGATCTCCGTGATTACAACCGCATCGTGGTGCGGCTTGGAGAGGAGCTTGGAAAACCCGTATGTGCTACAGGAGATGTCCATTTTCTGGATCCGGAGGATGAGATCTACCGGCATATTCTCCTCGCCAGCAAAAAGTTTCCCGACGCCAACGAATCTCTCCCGATCTACTTTAAGACGACTGATGAAATGCTGGAAGAATTCTCCTATCTGGGGGAAGAAAAAGCCAGAGAGATCGTCATCACAAACCCCCGGCACATCGCCGATCAGATAGAAGTTATCGAACTGCTCCCACCCCAGCAGCTTTTTCCTCCCCGTCTGGAAAACTCTGAGCAGGAACTGAACCAGCGGGTGTGGGACAGATGTCATGAACTCTACGGAGATAATCCGCCCCAGTTGATTGTCGATCGGCTGAACGTGGAGTTGAGCGGTATCCTCGGGAAATACGATGTCGTCTATATGTCAGCGCAGAAGCTGGTCCAGCGGAGCCTGGAAAACGGTTATCTCGTAGGATCCCGAGGGTCTGTCGGTTCTTCACTTGTCGCATACATGTCCGGTATCACTGAGGTAAACTCACTGCCGCCGCATTACCGCTGTCCAAAGTGCAAATACACGGAGTTTGATGAGAGCGGCCAGTTCGGATGCGGGGCTGACATGCCGGATAAAGTCTGCCCCCACTGCGGAACGAAACTGGTGAAAGACGGCTTTGATATCCCCTTTGAAACATTTCTCGGCTACGGCGGCGGAAAAGTACCGGATATCGATCTGAATTTCTCCGGTGAGTACCAGGCAAGGGCTCACCGGCACGCCATTGAAATGTTTGGTGAGAGCAAGGTCTTCCGGGCCGGCACCATCGGAACCCTGGCGGAGAAAACGGCAAAAGGCTTCGTTCTCAAATACATGGAGGAAAACGGCCTTGATTTCGGATCCGCTGAACTGGACCGTCTGGCAAAAGGGTGCGAGGGAGTGAGACGCACTACCGGCCAGCATCCCGGAGGCCTTGTCGTCGTCCCTGATGACATGGATGTGGAGGATTTCACAGCTGTTCAGCACCCGGCCGATGATCCTACGTCCGATCAGCGCACCACCCATTTCGAGTATCACTGCATGGAGGACAACCTCCTGAAACTGGACATGCTGGGACACGATGATCCCACTATGATCCGCATGCTGGAAAACCTGACCGGCATCGATGCTAAAACGATCCCGCTGGATGATCCCGATACCATGAGCATCTTCACCAGTTCCAAGGTCCTTGGCTTTGAGGATGATCCGATCATCGGGCCCACCGGGGCAGTTGCCATTCCGGAATTCAATACCCGCTTCACCCGCGGAATGCTGATGGATACACATCCCAGAGACTTCAACACGCTGGTCCGCCTGTCCGGATTTTCCCACGGAACCGACGTGTGGCTGGGCAATGCCAGGGATCTGATCATCAGCGGGACCGCTTCCGTTCTGGAGACAGTGGGATGCCGCGACGACATCATGCTTTATCTCATCCGCATGGGGCTGGATCCCAAGACGTCTTTTAAGATCATGGAATCTGTCCGAAAGGGAAAGGTGAAAAAAGGGAAGGAAGGAAACTGGGACACCTGGGTGGAGGAGATGCAGCGGAACAAAGTGCCTCAATGGTATATTGATTCGCTGGCCAAGATCGGCTATCTGTTTCCCAAGGCGCACGCAGTTGCGTATGTCATGATGGCCTTCCGTATCGCCTGGTTCAAGGTCCACAAGCCCCTTGCGTTCTATGCCGCCTTCTTCACGATCCGCGCCAAAGCCTTTGACGCTGAATACTGCTGTGCCGGCATCGATGCCGTCAAGCGGAAGATCAAGGAGATCGAGAACAATAAGGATGCCACCGATGTGGAACAGAATCTGCTGGTGACGCTGGAGGTTTGCTACGAGTTTTATCTTCGCGGTTTTCGATTCGAGCCCATCGATGTCATGAAGTCGGACGCCACCCATTTCCTCATAACGGACAACGCGCTTCTTCCTCCTTTTGTTTCGATTCACGGCCTTGGTGAGAACGCTGCGCTGGATACTGTTGAAAAACGCAGCGGCAGGACCTTTATCTCCATTGAAGATTTTGCCGACTGCTGCAGCAAGCTTTCCAAAACGCAGATAGAGCAGCTCAAGAGCCTTGGGGCTTTCGGAAATCTGGCTGAAACGAGTCAGGTCAGCCTGTTCTGATCAGAACCCCGCCAGAATAACAGCGAGACCGTGGAATGATTTCCACGGTCTCGTTCTTTTTGTAATCCGTCTAAACGCTGAACAGGATATCCGCATAAGTCGGATATGGCCAGCAGTCTGCTGAAGTGATTGACTCCAGCTGATTGATGATCTCTCCTGCATGGCGCGTCAGGCTGGCAACATCATCTCTAAAATAACGTGCCGACTCAATGCCGCCATCCAGTGCAGGCGCCTTATCGAGAGCTGTCTGCATTTTTCCGCAGACCTCGTAGAGGGAATCAGCCAGTGTATTGATACGCCTGGCCAGATCCAGTTCTGCACTGGAGACAGGAACACGGCTCTGCTCCTGAAGGCAGATGCTGTCCGTCAGTTTTCGGCTGTAGCGGAATACTGCGGGAAGAATATGTCGCAGTGTCATATCCAGAAGGGTGTTCGCCTCAATGGATGTCACTTTGCAGTAGTTTTCCAGGTGAATCTCATATCTGGCACGCATCTCCGTGTAGCTGAAGATACCGTGCCTCGTAAAGAGGTCGACATTCTTCGGATCGATGTACGCAGGCATGCAGTCAACCGTATCCCGCAAGTTGCTCAACCCGCGGCGCTGAGCTTCCAGAGTCCACTCGGCGCCGTATCCGTTTCCATTGAAAATGATCCTCTGGTGATCTCGGAACGTAGTCCGGATCAGTTTGAGCAGATCCTCCTGAAAATCAGATGAGCCTTCCAGTTCGTCTGCGAAACGGCTCAGTTCCTCCGCCACGACCGTATTGAGCACAACATTGGGGCTCGTGACGGACTGGGAGGAACCCAGCATGCGGAATTCAAACTTGTTCCCGGTAAAAGCCAGCGGGGAAGTACGGTTTCTGTCTGTGGTATCCTGAGGGATCTCCGGAAGTGTATCAACGCCGATCTTCAAACGCTTTTTTGAAATATCAACGTAGTTCTCTCCGCTGACAATGGAGTTGATGATCGCTGTCAGTTCATCTCCAAGAAAAACCGATACGATGGCCGGAGGCGCTTCACTTCCACCCAGTCTGTGGTCATTTCCGGGATAGCTGACGCAGCAGCGCAGCATGTCCTGATATTCGTCAACGCCCTTGATGAAGGCTGCCAGGAAAAGCAGAAACTGAGCGTTCTGGCTGGGCGTCCGGCCCGGTTTGAGAAGGTTCTCTCCGGTATCAGTGGCAAGGGACCAGTTGTCATGCTTGCCGCTGCCGTTGACACCGGCAAATGGTTTTTCATGGAGCAAACAAACCAGGTTGTGCCGTCCTGCTATTTTCTTCAGAAGCTCCATGGTCAGCTGGTTATAGTCGCAGGCAGAGTTGGCATCGGAATAGACCGGAGCGAGTTCATGCTGTGCTGGGGCTACTTCGTTGTGTTCCGTCTTGGCCGGCACTCCCAGTTTCCACAGTTCCAGGTCCAGTTCCCGCATGAAAGCAGCAACGCGGGGTTTGATGGCACCGTAATAATGATCGTCCAGTTCCTGTCCTTTGGGCGGTTTCGCTCCGAAAAGAGTCCTTCCGCACAGTTTCAGGTCTTCACGCTGTTCGTACATCGCTCTGTCGATCAGAAAGTATTCCTGTTCCGGTCCGACCTGAGGCGTAACATGCTGTACCTGTGTATTGCCAAACAGACGAAGGATCCGGACACATTGCCGGTCCAGTTCCCGCATGGAGCGCAGAAGCGGTGTTTTCTTGTCCAGTGTCTCTCCGCTGTAGGAGCAGAAGATGGTTGGTATATACAAGGTATTGTCCTTGATAAACGCAAACGCCGTAGGATCCCAGGCCGTATAGCCTCTGGCTTCGAAGGTTGCACGAAGACCGCCGGAAGGAAAGCTGGAAGCGTCTGTTTCCCCTCTGGACAACTCTTTTCCGCTCAGTTCCATAATGATTTTTCCGCCGGCAGGGGAGATGAAGCTCTCGTGTTTCTCGGCAGTATACCCGGTCATGGGCTGAAACCAGTGCGTATAGTGAGTAGCTCCTTTTTCAACTGCCCAGTCCTTCATTGCGCCGGCGATCCTGTCCGCGATCGAGCGGGTCAGGGATGTGCCCTCCACGATGGAGGTTTTCCAGGCGTTATAGATCTCAGGGCTGAGGCGCTGTCTCATCTGCTCCTCCCCAAAGACCATGCTTCCAAATAGTTCGGGAATGTCAATTCTGTTCTCGTACATGAGGTTTTCTCCTCTCGTCCCTGTGATCATTGCAGGGCGCTTAGAATCAGTGGAGTCAGATAGGCTTCCAGCAGCGCCGCGATCAGCAGAAGCGGCGCGATAATCACGCAGAACATGCGGCCGATCCGGCGGAAGACCGGCTTTTGCGGAACTTTGTCCCGGCGGAAGATTCGTCCGGTCAGATAGGAACACAGATATAGGCCGCATGCCAGCGACAGTATGATGGCGGGGAGCTCAAAGATGCCGTGTGGCATGATCCCAGCCAGATAAAACAGAAGGGAAACGCCGTTATTGACGCAGTAAGCGCCGATGCTTCCAATGAGAATGGCATTCAGCCCGAGCAGTGCGGCCGGCAGGTGAATGAGCGGTATCAGTCCATAGCCGACGGCCATAGCCATCGCCTGCAGATTGTGGATGAAGAGTGCTGTCGCGCTGTATTTCCCGTCTGCGTCTACAACGCCTGCTTCTTCCACGACCCGGCTGAACTGTTCTGAGATACTGGCCGGTATAGACGGCAAAAGCAGTCCCGCCCCAAAGGAAACCACTATCAGCGCAGCAAATGCCATTGCCGTCATCCAAACCCAATGCATGAATTCACTGTCCCGGTAAAACGGCGGCAGAACGGGATCCCTGGTAAACCTGTCTCCCATCACTGCTCCAGTCTGGCAAGTCCTTTGCGAAGGCGGCTCAGGGTTTCTTCACGGCCGAGGATCTGGCAAATCTCGACTGCACCGCCCGGTGTAACCAGTTTTCCTGCCGCGGCGATCCGGACCGGCCACATCAGAGTAGCATTCTTCACGCCAAGCCGAACCGCCAGATTGATAAGGCTGTCGTGGATTGCTTCGTTACTCCACTCCGCAAGAGAGTCCAGTTCTGTGATCGCAGCCCGCAGCATATCGCGGCAGACTTCCGGGTTTGTCTTTGATTTCTTGTTTGTAAAGTACTCCAGATCGTAATCCGGCAGAGTGTCGAAAAAGTCGAGTTTCTCAGGGATATCGGTCAGTTTCTCGCATCTGGCCTGCAGCAGGGCGGCAATTGCCGCCGTATCGAACTGCTCACCTTTGACTGCCTGACGGATATAGGGGAGTGCGACCTCATGAAATGCCTCCGGGGCAAGATTCCGAAGATATACCGCATTGAAATGATCCAGCTTGGCACGGTCGAAAATGGCAGGGGACTTGGATATTCCTGTCATGTCAAATGCCTTTACAAGCTCTGGGAGAGAGAATATCTCCTGCTCAGCCAGCTCTCCTTTTGGGCTCCACCCCAAAAGAGCAACATAGTTCAGGATCGCCTCGGTGAGATATCCCTGTGCCTTCAGATCCTCATAGCTGGGATCGCCGTGACGCTTGGACATTTTATTCTGTGCGTCACGCATGACAGGCGAACAATGCACATAAGTCGGAACCTCCCAGCCAAACGCCTCATAGAGGAGGTTGTATTTCGGGGCGGAAGAGAGGTATTCGCTTCCGCGGACAACGTGAGTGATCCCCATCAGGTGATCGTCGATCACATTTGCGAAATTATAGGTGGGCAGTCCGTCCCGCTTCAGAAGCACCTGATCGTCCAGTGTGCTGTTCTCTACGGTAATATCACCGAAAATCGCATCATGGAACGTGGTAGACCCCTGCGCAGGAATTTTCTGCCGAATCACATAGGGAAGGCCGGCGTCCAGCTTTTCCCTGACTTCTTCCGGGGTAAGCGTACGGCACGGATCCGCTTCCCGGCCAAACTCACCGCTGTCCTCCTCAGATTCGGTCTTTTCGCAGAAGCAATAATAGGCGTGCCCAAGTTCCACAAGGAGATGGGCGTAGCGTCCGTAGGTGTCACGTCTTTCGGACTGAATATACGGTGCGACAGGGCCTCCCACATCAGGGCCTTCGTCGTGATCCAGTCCACACTCTGAAAGGGTGCGGTAAATGACATCCACTGCCCCTTCTACAAGACGTCCCTGATCAGTATCCTCGATTCGCAGGATGAATGTTCCGTCATTTCCCCGTGCTATGAGCCACGTGTAAAGCGCCGTCCGCAGATTCCCTACATGCATGTAACCGGTAGGGGAAGGTGCGAAACGCGTCCGGACCTTTCCGTGGGGGATTTTCGCCTCCATCTCGGTAAAATAGTCATGGTTCACAATCATTTGAAAACCTCCATTGCTGAAGCACAAAATTCACAAATATATTATATTTTATCCGGTAAAAATGTCAACATTGATTCATCCCTTTCTTGCAATAGCTGCTGTTTGGTGGTAAAATTATCAATATTCCGGCTCTTTTGTAAGGAGTGTGAAAAGAATGGAAGAGAGAAGAAAACGGATCTTCAGCGGCATCCAGCCTTCGGGTGAATTGACCCTTGGTTCCTATATGGGTGCGATCCGGAACTGGGTCGCCCTTCAGGATGAGTATGACTGCCTGTTCTGCATCGTGGATGAGCATGCCATCACGGTCCGCCAGGATCCCGCCCTGCTTCGTAAACGTTCCGTCGCGCAGCTGGCTCAGTATATTGCATGTGGTCTGGATCCGGAGAAGAACATCATGTTCATCCAGAGCCATGTTCCTCAGCACGCGGAGCTTGGATGGATTCTGGGCTGCTACACACAGTTTGGCGAATTGAGCAGGATGACGCAGTTCAAGGCTAAGTCCCAGCAGCACGCAGACAATATCACCGCCGGTCTTTTCACCTATCCTGTCCTGATGGCGGCTGATATCCTGCTTTATCAGGCCGATCTTGTACCGGTAGGGGAGGATCAGAAACAGCACGTGGAACTGACCCGGGATATCGCTGTTCGGTTCAACGGGGTATACAGCGACACATTCGTCCTTCCGGAGCCTTTCATTCCCAAGATGGGCGCACGCATCATGTCTCTGGATGATCCCACAGCGAAAATGAGCAAATCCGCTCCCGACGGATGTGTGAATCTGATGGATCCTCCGGAAGTCATCATGAAGAAGTTCAAGCGCGCCGTTACCGACTGCGAGACGGCCGTTCGTTTTGACAGGGAAAACAAGCCCGGGATCTCCAACCTGCTGACCATTTACTGCGCAACGACCGGAAAGACGCTGGAGGATGCCGAAAAGGAATTCTGCGGTCAGGGTTACGGCATATTCAAACCCGCTGTCGGCGAAGCTGTCGTGGAACTCTTCCGCCCCATTCGCGAGGAATCCGAACGCATCATGAAGGATAAGGCATATCTGGAGAGCGTTTACCGTTCCGGCGCACAGCGGGCACAGTACCTGGCAAACAAGACCCTGGCAAAGGTACAGCGCAAAATCGGGTTCGTCCCCCGGTAAACCATAGACGGATTCCCTTATTTGCTTGCAATCGACCGGTATTTCTGCTATGATTCATTCATCAGATTCATGAAAAAACGATAGAAAGGAACATCGTCATTATGATCTACACGACCGAAGTTCAGCACATGTGTCCCGTGGCAAAAGGCGCGTATCACGGTCCTGCTCCCATTCCTGAAGAGGGAAAGTGGGTACAGGCAAAGCAGATCAGTGATATCTCCGGCTTTACTCACGGTATCGGCTGGTGCGCTCCGCAGCAAGGCGCCTGTAAGCTGACTCTTAACGTAAAAGACGGCATCATTGAGGAAGCCCTCGTTGAAACCATTGGCTGTTCCGGTATGACCCACAGCGCTGCCATGGCTTCCGAGATCCTCATCGGCAAGACCCTTCTGGAGGCTCTGAACACAGATCTGGTGTGCGACGCCATCAACACCGCCATGCGGGAACTCTTCCTGCAGATCGTCTATGGCCGCACTCAGTCCGCCTTCTCCGAAAACGGCCTTGCGGTCGGTGCCTCTCTGGAGGATCTGGGCAAAGGTCTCCGGTCCCAGATCGGAACCATGTTCGCTACCCGTGAGAAAGGCCCCCGCTATCTGGAAATGGCAGAAGGCTATATCAGGCGGTTGGCGCTGAACACTGACGGGGAGATTATTGGCTACGAGTTTGTCAGCCTGGGCAAGATGATGGACTTCATCAAGAAGGGCGACGATGCCAATACCGCTCTGGAAAAAGCAACCGGACGTTACGGGCAGTTTGACAACGCGGCCAAGTATATTGACCCGCGTCAGGAATAAGGGAGGAGGACGAGAGAATGGCTCTGTTTGAAAGTTACGAAAGACGGATCGACAAAATCAACGGCGTCCTCGCCCAGTACGGCATCGGTTCCGTGGAGGAGTGCCGTGAGATCTGCAACGCCAAGGGTTTTGATCCTTATGAGATCGTCAAGGGCATCCAGCCCATCTGCTTCGAAAACGCCTGCTGGGCATATACCGTTGGCGCCGCCATCGCGATCAAATCCGGCGTAAAAACCGCCGCTGAAGCTGCCAAGATGATTGGTGTGGGTCTTCAGGCGTTCTGCATCGACGGTTCCGTTGCCGAGGACCGCAAAGTCGGTCTGGGTCACGGCAACCTTGGCGCTATGCTTCTGAGCGACGAGTCCAAGTGCTTTGCCTTCCTGGCAGGTCATGAGTCCTTTGCCGCCGCTGAAGGCGCTATTGGAATCGTGAAAAACGCCAACAAAGCCCGCAAGGAGCCTCTGCGCGTGATCCTGAACGGCCTCGGCAAGGATGCCGCCCAGATCATCAGCCGCATCAATGGCTTCACCTATGTACAGACTCAGTTCGACTACTATACCGGTGAGCTGAAGGTTGTCCGCGAGATTCGCTATAGCGAAGGCGAACGCGCCAATGTCCGCTGCTACGGTGCCGATGATGTCCGTGAAGGTGTTGCCATCATGCACAGCGAGGGTGTGGATGTGTCCATCACCGGAAACTCCACCAACCCCACACGATTCCAGCATCCAGTCGCCGGCACTTACAAGAAAGAGTGCATCGAGCAGGGGAAGAAATACTTCTCCGTCGCTTCCGGCGGTGGCACCGGTCGTACACTGCACCCCGATAACATGGCTGCCGGTCCTGCCAGTTACGGCATGACCGACACTATGGGCCGCATGCATTCCGATGCCCAGTTTGCCGGTTCCTCTTCCGTGCCGGCCCATGTTGAGATGATGGGCTTCCTGGGCATGGGCAATAACCCCATGGTCGGTGCAACCGTTGCAGTTGCAGTCGCCGTGGCAGAAGCTGTCAAGTAATAATCCCTATATGAAAAGCAAGCGGCACGCACCGGATCGAACCGGTGCGTGCCGTTCATCATGTCTTTACTTTGATTCCGGAAAATCGCACAGGTCCTGCAAAGCACAGTTTTCACAGTGCGGACTGCGTGCTGTACATACGTCTCGTCCAAAGAGCACCATACGATGGCAGAAGTTGTTGGATTCCTCCGGAGGAATACTGCGGCGGAGCTGCTGCTCAACTTTCAGCGGATCTTTGCTCCCGTCAGTGATGCCAAGCCGGCCAGTAATTCGGATGCAGTGGGTATCGCAGACGTATCCCTCTTTTCCATAGATGTCTCCCAATAGAAGGTTTGCCGTTTTTCGTCCAACGCCGGGAAGGGTTAGCAGGTCCTCCATATTGTCCGGTACCCGCCCGTCGAAACGGTCCAGGATCTGTCTGGCACTGTTAACGATATCCTTTGCTTTCGCTCTCCAGAATCCGCAGGAATGGACATACCTGCCCACTTCCTCCACATCAGCCTCCGCAAACGCTTCCAGAGTAGGATAGCGGGCAAAAAGAGCCGGTGTCACCAGGTTGACCCGTGCGTCTGTACACTGCGCTGAAAGGCGAACGGAGATCAGCAGTTCATAGTCCTTTTCATATTCCAGCGAGCAGACGGCATCCGGATAGATGTCCTTCAGTCTCTGAATAATGGCCTCAATTTCCCGTTTTGTCTTCATCCGTCTCACCTCCTGCCCAATTATATCAGCGGTTGCAGAAAAAAGCAAACAGTGCTATAATGAGTCCGCACAAGAACCGAAGAGGGGGGTGGCAAAGTGAAACCGCTGGCCGATGAAATCCGGCCCCAGACTCTTGATGAGATGGTTGGCCAAAAGCATCTGCTTGGTGAGGGGGCTTTGCTGCGCCGCCTGATTGAAAACGGTACCGCCGCCAATCTGATCTTCTATGGTCCTTCCGGAACAGGGAAAACGACCGTTGCCAACATCATTGCCAGGCGTACCGAAAAAACTCTGTATCATCTGAATGCCACGACCGCCTCTCTGCAGGACATTAAGAGTATAATATCCGATGTCGACACCATGCTGGCTCCGAACGGGATCCTGCTGTATCTGGATGAGATCCAGTATTTTAATAAAAAACAGCAGCAAAGCCTGTTGGAATTCATGGAAAACGGTAAGATCACCCTTATCGCTTCCACCACAGAGAATCCTTACTTTTACATTTACAACGCGCTGCTCTCCAGAAGCACCGTCTTTGAATTCAAGCCGCTGACACCGGAGGAAACTTTGCCTGCCGTCTGCAGAGCCCTTGAGTTTGTACGGAGCCGTAGCGATCTGCCTTTCTCCTGGGAGGATACTGTTCCGCAGACTGTCTCCTCCGCCTGCGGCGGTGATGTACGCAAGGCAATCAACGCGGTTCAGCTCCTTTATGAATCCGCACGGCCGAAAGACGGAGTCCTTTTTGTGACAAGCAGTGACGCTTTACAGTTGTCTCAGCGCAGCGCCATGAGATATGACAGGGAAGGGGACGACCACTTTGATCTCCTGTCTGCTCTGCAAAAATCCATTCGTGGTTCCGACCCGGATGCTGCCGTATACTATCTGGGACGTCTTCTTGTTGCGGGGGATCTCCTGTCCCCATGCCGGCGCCTTCTTGTCATAGCTTCCGAAGATATCGGCCTGGCATTTCCACAGGCGATTGCCATCACTAAGGCCTGTGTTGACTCTGCACTGCAGCTGGGGCTTCCGGAGGCACGTTTGCCGCTGGCTGAAGCTGCAATTTTACTGGCCACCGCCCCAAAATCCAACTCCGCCAACAATGCAATAAATTCGGCTATGGATGACATCCAGCATGGTGCCATGGGAATCATTCCCCGCCATCTTCAGAACGTTCATGCCGACAGTACAGGCAGTTCTCCTGCCCCGAAATACAAATACCCCCACAACTATCCCAACCACTATGTGAAGCAGCGGTATCTCCCTGAGGAACTTGGCGAGAGAAAGTACTATGAGTTTGGAGATAATAAGACTGAACAGGCCGCAAAGCACTACTGGGACCTTATCAGGGGAAAGGACGAACCGTAAAGGAGGTTTGTTTTTGGATCTGAAACTGCATGACCGGCTCGAGTTGAAGCGCACCCATCCCTGCGGAAGCCGGGAGTGGGAGGTCCTGAGAGTCGGGATGGATATTAAACTTCGCTGTCTGGGTTGCGGTCATGAGATCATGGCGCCCCGGCGAAAAGTCGAAAAAGCCGTCAAGCGCATCGTTACTGAGGAGGGAGTCAAATAATGAAGCGTAAAAACTTCGCACGTTACTTTGCCATGGGCCTGGCTCTGCTTATGGCGCTGATCATGATCGCCGGTCTGATTCTGCCCTATATAGCAAAGTAATGGAGGCCTGATCATGAAACACTTTATTCTGGCAAAGTTCAAGCCTGAGGTAACCGATAAGAAAGCTCTTCTGGAGCCGATCCAGTCGCTTTTCTCTGCAGCAGGTGAGATACCCGGTGTACACGGCGCATCAGTTTATCCTTGCTGTATCGCCCGTGAAAACCGCTATGATATTATGATTGTCCTTGATATGGACAGGGACGCCCTTCCTCTCTACGATGTGTCCAAGATGCACCATGACTGGAAATCCCGGTACGGTGATCTTCTTGAGAAAAAAGCCATTTTTGACTGTGAGATGTGACGCGTCCTCGTTCTGCCGAATAATCTGGCCGGCATCGTGTCATGACAATGCAAAGGAGGCTCCGATCTATGCTTCTGGCGATTGATGTTGGAAACTCGAACATTTCCGTAGGCCTTTTTGATGAAGGGCGGGAACTGAAATTCCTGGCTTCTATTGATACGGATAACCGTAAGACAGCAGATCAGATCAGTATTGATCTGATGAACATCTTTGCCCTGTACCACTATGATCTCAAAGATGTTACCGGTGCCATTTTCTCCAGTGTCGTTCCTCCGATGAACTTCATGATGTCAAAGGCACTGACCAGACTGCTGGGAAAAGCGCCTATGGAAGTCGGTCCCGGTATTCGAACCGGTCTGAACATCCGTATGGAGAATCACAACCAGCTTGGGGCTGATCTGGTAGCGAATGCGGTGGCCGCTCTTATGAAATACCCGGCACCTATCGTCCTTATAGACATGGGTACCGCAACCACAATCTCCTACATCTCCTCAAAGCGCACATATGAAGGCGGTCTCATGTTCCCGGGTGTATATATGTCCCTTGACGCTCTTTCCGAACGGGCTGCCCAGTTGCCAGACATCTCTCTGCAGCATCCGAAAAACCTGATCGGGAAGAATACGGAAGACTGTATGAAAAACGGCATCGTCTACGGCACAGCCGGAATGCTGGATGGTATTATCGACCGAATCAGGGATATGGTCTCAAGTGAAGAGCTTACAGTTGTGGCAACAGGATCTCCCGCACCTGTGATCGTGCGGCATTGCAGGAACAAGGTAGTCTATGACAAATATCTCCTGATGGAAGGTCTATGGGAAATCTACAACCGGAACAAATAGAGCGAATGAATCAAAAGGCTTGCTGAATGGCATCGTTCAGCAAGCCTTTTTTATCTTACTCTATGATCTCTATGATCTTACTCTGCAAGGATCTTCTTGAGTCTGCAGAAGCGGGGCAGGGAATCCTCCTTCGGAAGGTCCGGCTCACCCTGGATCAGCGGAAGCGCGTATTCGATGAACTGGTGATTGACACCGTTGCCCGCCTCATTGATCCACTCTCTGGGAATCTTTTTCTCTACGTTTGCCACCTCGGTAAGCGGGAGCAGTTTGGTTCGGCACACATAATGCCCGTCTTTCATGATACGCTCGAAGCCGATCATCTTTCCGCTGATGCCATTGATGGCATTCTCTACAGCGGCTTTTCCAGCCATAAAGGATTCCTCGATATCTGTCAGAGATGCCAGATGAGCACCGCAGCGCTGGAGCAGGTTCAGTTCGATGCCGCGTACCTTTGCGCCTGTTTCTTTCTTAAGGATCTGTGCAAGGATGGCAGCCAGTCCTCCCAACTGGGCGTGACCGAAACCGTCATTGGCTGCTACCTTTGCCTCAGAGACGAAACTGCCGTCTGCATAGTGGATTCCCTCGGAAACAGCGACGATGCAGTTTCCTTTCTCAGCGTACACCCGTTTGACATCTTCAATAAAAGACTGCATGTCAAAGTCGGTCTCAGGCAGATAGATCAGATCGGGGCCGGATCCGTATTCGCCTGCCAGAGCGGCTGCAGCCGTCAGCCATCCAGCATGGCGGCCCATGATCTCCATGACAACGATCATGCCCGTATCGTAAACATGAGCATCCTGATATACTTCCATCATGGATGTGGCGATATATTTGGCCGCAGAAGCATAGCCGGGGCAGTGGTCCGTGCCGAAGAGGTCATTGTCGATCGTTTTGGGAACACCCATCACCCGGCATTCATATCCGACGGACTGCATATAAGCGCTGATCTTGTTGCAGGTATCCATGGAATCGTTTCCGCCGTTGTAGAAGAAATAGCGGACGTTATGCTTCTTGAAAACCTCCAGAATACGCCTGTAGTCGGTATCGTCCTTCGCCGGATCAGCGATCTTATATCGGCAGGAACCCAGGGCAGAAGAGGGCGTATACTTCATCAGCCGAAGTTCTTCGGGATCTTCCAGCCCCATATCAAACAGTCTGTCGTTCAGCACGCCCTTGATTCCGTGTTCAGCGCCAAGGACCTGGGTGATGACTCCGGATTTCAGAGCTGTATCGATAACACCGTATGCACTGGCATTAATCACAGAGGTTGGGCCTCCGGACTGACCGATAATGCAGGCGCCTCTAAGTTCTTTCATAGTTTGTACCTCCTGTTTATCATCAGCGGCGCAGGATTCTCCTGCGCCATATTACTGTACGAGCCCTATTCTACCATGAGTTTTTTTGACTGTAAACCGCTTTCTTCTTGCAAACAGATGAAATTGTGATACAATAATAGTCGGTGAAAAATGTACCAATCATTCCATACTATATTTGAGAGAAGGAGAATAAATATGCCACTGGTTACTTCCAAAGAGATGTTTGAGAAAGCCTATAACGGCGGTTATGCCATTGGTGCTTTCAATGTAAACAATATGGAGATCGTGCAGGGCATCACAGAAGCCGCAGCCGACCTGAAAGCTCCCCTGATCCTTCAGGTGTCCAAGGGTGCCCGCGCTTATGCGAATCACACCTATCTCATGAAGCTGGTTGAAGCTGCGGTTATTGAGACCGGCCTGCCCATCGTGCTTCATCTGGACCATGGTGATAGTTTTGAGACCTGCAAGAGCTGCATTGACGGCGGTTTTACCTCTGTCATGATCGATGCCTCCAGCAAGCCGTTTGAAGAGAATATTGCCATCACCCGTCAGGTTGTGGAATATGCCCACGACCGCGGTGTTGTGGTAGAAGCTGAGCTCGGCACCCTTGCCGGCGTTGAGGATGAAGTCAAGGTATCTGCCGAGGATTCTTCCTACACCCATCCGGAAGAGGTCGAGGAGTTCGTTTCCCGCACGGGCTGTGATTCTCTGGCTATTGCTATCGGCACCAGCCATGGCGCTTATAAGTTCACCGCTGCCCAGTGCACCCGCAACGAAAAGGGTATTCTGGTACCGCCTCCGCTGCGTTTCGATGTCCTGGAAGAAGTGTCCCGTCGACTGCCTGGTTTTCCCATCGTTCTCCATGGCTCCTCTTCTGTGCCTCAGGAGTTCGTGAAGATGATCAACGAGAACGGCGGCAACATGCCTGATGCTGTCGGTATCCCTGAGGAACAGCTGCGCAAGGCTGCGTCCCTGTCCGTCTGCAAGATCAATATCGACTCCGATCTGCGTCTGGCTATGACTGCCACCATCCGGCAGTACTTTAACGAGCACCCGGATCACTTCGATCCCCGCCAGTACCTTAAGCCCGCCCGTGCTGCCATCAAGGCGATGGTTGCTCACAAGATTGTTGACGTGCTGGGATGTGACGGAAAGGCTTTCTGAGCCTAAAATAGCAGAAAAAGCAAAACCGTGTGGATCTTCCGATCCACACGGTTTTTTATCTCACTGAGATCGTTATCTGCCGAACAGACCGCCCAGCAGGCTTCCCAGCAGACTGGGCTTCTGCTGCTGAACAGGCTGTGCGCCGCCCAGAAGGCCGGTCAGCAGGCTGCCCATGTTCAAGCCCTGCATCGTGTTGGTAGCGTTGGTGCTCAGCAGGGAGGGGGTCGCATTGGCGCTTGTGGAGCCCAACTGCTGACCCAGGAGGCTCATCAGCAGAGGCGCAGCAGCAGCAAGGATATTGCTGGTATTCTGATTGCTGACGCCGGTCTGCTGGGAAATCAGGCTCATCGTATTATTGTTGTTGAGCCCCAGCAGATGGCCGATGATCTTGCCGCCGTCCAGCAGATCCACACCCTGCAGGAAAGAGGATACATTGCTGGTGTTCTGCTGTCCGTGGTTGAACAGAGCATTGCCGAAACTGGCAGCAGTATTGACATTCTGGGACTGTGCCTGTGCGCCGCTCAGGAGCAGAGGAAGCGCTGCGCTCAAAACGCTTCTGGTATCATCTTTGGTAGTATTTGTCACCTGGCTGATACCGTTTAGGCTGTCACTGCTCATCATAGTGGTGATCAGGGATTTCATATCCATAGCCATAGTCTTATATCTCCTTATTTTCCTTATTGTTTTGTTGCGGGATCCGCTAAAGATATTATAGGACACTGAAATGAAATTTGTCAATGTAGAGTAATAAAAACTCCTATAAGAATTGAAATAGCTATTGTGTAAATGGAAAAAACAAGTATAATAATGGATTGAGAATAGCATCGTTTCGATGCGATAGGAGGATTCTATATGGCTGAGAAGAAACAACACAAAATCGTTTCAGCGTCTACCGGCGAGCAGGTTACGTCCAAGCCTTCCGGCAAGAAACCGGACGGCAAGCCCGTCATTCACGAGGCCGCTCCCGTCGGTAATGCCAGCAGTCTGCGGATCGGCGCAGTAGTTCTGTGGGTTGTCGCACTTATCTTTGAAGTTCTGGCCCTGCTTGTTGTCCTTGGCAAAATCAATCTGAAGTTCATGCCTACACTGTGGCAGTTGATCTTGTTCCTGGTGCTGGATCTGGCCTGTGTCATCATCGGTTCTCAGCTATGGAAAAAGGCTAACCACATCAAGCCTGCTTCCGAAAAGAACGCTTTCAAGTTCTGGCTGTGGAACAATATGGGTGTCATCGCCTGTGTGATCTGCTTTATGCCAATCATCATCCTGATGCTGACCAACAAGGATCTGGATAAGAAGACCAAGGCTATCGCCACTGTCGTTGCCATCATCGCCCTGTTGATCGGTGGTGTAGCCAGCTACGACTGGAATCCTGTTTCTCAGGAGCAGCAGCAGGCCGCCATCAATGCTTTGGGGGATGAAATGGTCTATTGGGCACCCTTTGGCCATGTTTATCATACCCATGAGGATTGCGGCGCTCTCAACCGCAGCGACGAACTGACTGTCGGTACCGTGGAGCAGGCAATTGCTTCCAACAGGACCCGTCTTTGCTCTTTCTGCGCAAAGCGTGATGCTATCAGCGGTGTAGTTACCGATGACGTTGATGTAACGGACTACGATCCTGCCGCATAACAATTTATTTGACATCAAACAGCGAGAGGCCGGGGCAATCCCCGGCCTCTCGTTTCATCGTTACAAATGCTGCTCTTTACAGTGTTTCCCTGATCCTGGCTGCAATCTGATCCGCTGTCAGGCCATACTCCCTTAAGACGTCAGCCGCCTTTCCGGACTGACCGAACTGATCCTCTACGCCGATCTTTCGGAATTTGCAGCTGACTTTTCCCATCAGCACATCCGCCACAGCATCACCCAGGCCTCCTATGACGCTGTGTTCTTCCACTGTGATCACATTTCCGCATTTCTTGGCGTATTCCGTTACGCAGGCTGCATCAATGGGCTTTATGGTATGAACATTGACCACCGTGATCTCAACGCCTTCAGAGGCCAGTAAATCAGCTGCCGCGAGTGTTTCGGAAACCATCAGCCCGCAGGCGAAGACAGCAGCGTCTTTGCCTTCCCGGAGGACGTTGGCTTTGCCGATCTCAAACGGATAGTCTTCTTCAAATACCGGAGTTGCCAGCCGCGCAAGCCGCATATAAGCGGGGCCTTTGAACTCAGCCAAAGCAAACGTGGCTTTTCTGGCCTCTTTGGCATCAGCAGGAACGATGACTGTCATGCCCGGAATCAGCCTCATAAGGCCGATATCCTCAACAGACTGATGGCTGCCTCCATCCTCACCGACAGAAACGCCGGCATGAGAGCAGCAAATCTTTACATTGAATCTCGGGTATGCGATTGAATTGCGGATCTGCTCATAAGCCCTGCCGGCGCCGAACAGAGCGAACGTGGAACAGTAGGGGATAAGGCCCATCGTTGACAGGCCGGCACCGATATTCATCATATTTGCCTCTGCAATTCCGCAGTCAAAGAAACGATCGGGATATGCAGCTTTAAAAAACTTTGTCATAGTTGCGCCAGCCAGATCGGCATCCAGTACAACCACTTTCTCATTTACAGCGCCAAGTTCAACAAGCGCTTTTCCGTATGCCTCGCGAGTCGCAATCTTTTCACTCATGGTTTCAGCCCTCCAATTCCTTCAAGGCCTGCTGCCGCTGTTCAGCGTTCGGCGCTTTTCCATGCCAGCCAGCCTGATTCTCCATGAACGATACGCCTTTTCCCTTAACCGTATGTGCCAGGATGCACTTGGGCTTTCCAGATACAGGTGCACTCAGTGCTGTTTCGATTGCATCCAGGTCATGACCGTCGATCTCAAACAGTTCAAAGCCGAATGCCCGGATCTTTGCAGGCAGATCTCCAAGAGACATGACTTCTTCGTTGGTACCATCGATCTGCAGACCGTTATTATCGATAATGACAGTCAGGTTATCCAGTTTGTGGTGTGCTGCCGCCATGAATGCCTCCCAGATCTGGCCTTCCTGGCACTCACCGTCACCCAGCAGTGCAAACACCTTCGTATCTTTTCCCTGAATCTTGGCCCCGAGAGCCATTCCGACAGCGATTGAACATCCCTGTCCAAGGGACCCGGTCGAGGCGTCTACTCCCGGAACCTTTTTGCAGTCCGGATGACCCTGCAGGATGGAGTGAAGCTGGCGGAAATTCTTGAATTCGTCACGGCTGATAAACCCCATTTCAGCAAGGACGCCGTAGTAGCAGGGTGCGGCATGACCTTTGCTCAGGACGAACCGGTCACGGTTCGGGTCGTCGGGGTTTTTGGGATCAACGCGCATGTGATTAAAGAAAACGCTGGTCATCAGGTCAACCGCTGACAGGGATCCGCCGGGGTGGCCGCTGCCGGCATTTGCTGTCATCTCAATGATATCACGGCGCACCTGACGGCAGATTTTGGAGAGATCTTTCGTGTTCATAATAACCTCCGCTTCTATATAATTTGTAATTGTTTATTCTAAAGATGATTAAGCAGCTAATCCTGTGCATCTGTGTCTTCAGGCTTGTCTTTCTGCCTGACACGGGAGAGGGGAGTAGCTCTTGCCGCTACGCGCAGCGCTTCATTGTCGATATGGGTATATATCTCTGTTGTATTCAGGTGTTCATGGCCGAGAACTTCCTGTACAGCTTTCACGTCAACACCGCTTTGAAGCATCAGCGTGGCAGCCGTATGGCGCAGTTTATGAGATGAATATTGGGTGCTGTCCAGCCCTGCGGCAGAAAGATACTTTTTTACCAGTACATGGACTGTTGACCGGCTGATTCGCTTGTTTTGGCTGGAAAGAAACAATGCGTCATGATCTCTTCCGGAGATCGGTCTGCGAACGGCCAGGTAGCTTTTCAGAGCCCGCTGGCAAGCTTCATTCAGATACACGATCCGGACTTTATTGCCTTTTCCGAGCACTCGCAGCGCATCATCATGAACGTCGCCCCGGTTCAGCCCGATCAGTTCGGAAATACGGAGGCCGCAGTTGAGGAAAAATGTCAGAATGCAGTAATCTCGTTCCCGGTGCGGACCGTCAACGGAATCCAGCAGGGAGAGGGACTCGTCCAGAGTCAAATAGCGGGGAAGAGACTTCCTCGTTTTTGGTGTGTCAATATCTTTGCACGGATTATCGTCCATTAAGTGCATTTTGTTACAGATATAGTTATAAAAGGAACGAATTGTGGCAAGTTTTCGTGCTCTAGATGCAGAATTTAAACCTTTGTTAGAATTTTCACTATTTTGATGAACAAGACGGTCGCGGCTCAGATATGTCATATATCCGTAGATATCCGTCAGTGTAATCGACTTCACGAAAGGCAGATCAACGTCCAGGATATCGATCTCATCCAGGTTTTTTTCCTGCAGTTCCGGATCTCTGATCCACTTAATGTATCGGAAGAAATTACGCATATCCAGGAAGTACTCATCAACAGTACGTTTTGAATGCGCTTTGATCGTCTCATGGTAAGCCAGAAAATCCAGAAGAATCTTCGGGGACTGTGTGCGGTAATTGATTCCCATAATTATTATGTGAGGAGGCGTACATCTCATGAATAACAAGATCACGAGAAAAACTGTGATCACGGGGAGCACTGAAATGCCTGCGGACAATGCTGCGCGGGATAAAGTTGCAGTACAGATACAGCGGAAATCATGAAAAAGACACAAAAGCGTCTGTTCCGGAAAAACAGGCCTTTTCAGCTCCAATAGGCCAAAATCGCTCCCCCATATTAAACAAAATTTTTATTTTGTTTAATTATGTGTATACCTCCAAATGCCTCCTCTCTTTTGAGTATCCATTAAATCGTCGTTTCAGGCAACTCAGATTAGTTGTTTACCAAAAGCCGCAGCGCCTGCGTGATGTTTTCTGCAGGAAGCAGTTTTAATCTCGGATATTCCTTGATCTCTCTGGAAAGATTGGCGGGAACAATGCATTTCGTAAAGCCAAGTCGTTCGATCTCTGAAAGGCGCTGTTCCAGATGGCTGATGCTACGGATCTCGCCCGAGAGGCCAACCTCCCCTACTGCAGCCATGTCGTCCGGAACGGGCTTGTCCAGATAACTGGATGCCATGGCTACGACTGCAGCCAGATCAGCCGCCGGTTCTTCTAGAGTCAATCCTCCGATGATATTCAGATAGGCGTCGCACTGGGACACCTTAAGATTTCCACGTTTCTCCAGGACCGCCAGCAGCATGGATGCTCTGCCGTAATCATATCCGTTGGTGCTTCTCAGCGGTCTGCCGGAGCTGCACGGAGCGATCAGCGCCTGGATCTCCGCCAGGATGGGTCTTGCTCCTTCCATCGCACAAGTCACACAGGTTCCCGGAGCGTCCTTCGGGCGCCCGGACAACAGCATCTCAGACGGGTTCTGCACCTCTTTAAGACCCTGATCCAGCATCTCAAACACACCGATTTCGTTCGTTGCGCCGAATCGGTTCTTTGCAGCACGCAGGATCCGGTAGGACATGTGCTGATCTCCTTCGAAATACAGGACGCAGTCCACCATGTGCTCCAGCACCTTCGGTCCTGCGATAGCTCCCTCCTTGTTGACATGTCCGATTACAAATACGGTAATGCCCCTGCTCTTTGCCAGTTGCATCAGCGCCATCGTGCAGTCTTTTACCTGGCCAACTCCTCCGGCCGGTGAATCCACTTCTTCATTATAGAGAGTCTGGATGGAATCAATAATCAGGATCTGAGGTTCCTCCCTGTCCACACATTCCAGAATATCTCCCAGGCACGTCTCTGACAGAACAAAGAGGTTTTTTCCGTCTACCTGCAGTCGTTTCGCCCGCATTTTCAGCTGATAGACAGATTCTTCTCCGGACACGTAAAGCACTTTTGCAAACTCACCCAGCTGTTTGCAGATCTGCAGCATCAGTGTGGATTTTCCGATGCCCGGAGCGCCGCCGACCAGGACCAGAGATCCCTTGACAGCGCCGCCCCCTAAAACGCGGTCCAGCTCTCCCATCCCTGTGGAAAAGCGTATCTCCTCCTCGGAATCAACGCCGGTAATGCTCACGGCTTTCGCGGGATTTGTACGAGGATTCTTATTTCCGGTTTTGCCGGTTCTCTCCTGTACCTGCTCCACCATGGTATTCCATGCACCGCAGCTGGGACAGCGCCCTGCCCATCTGGGGCTCTCATTCCCGCATTCTGTACAGAAGAAAACTGTCTTGGCTTTCATTTTATCGCTCCTAAATCTGTCAGCTGCAGTCCGATCCGGATTCTAAACCGGACAGGCCCCTGCTTCCCTGCTTTTCATTGTCATTATACCACACTCTTGCAGCGGAAGAAAGATTTCCAGCCCTGAAACTGATAATTTTGTTTAATTTCTGTTCCTTTCCCGAAGCGGTATCCTCACGCTTCGGTCTTATCGGGAAAAGAAAACAAGGTCTCCGACAAGTCGGAGACCTTGTTCTTATCATTCGTTGTCCCAGTTGTGCCAGACGTTTTGCACGTCTTCATTGTCTTCGAGCATATCCAGCAGTTTTTCCATGCTCTTCACATCATCAGGATCTGTAATGGTGACGTAATTCTGCGGTACCATCTCAATATCGGCGCTGACAAATGCATAGCCTTTGGCTTCCAGCGCAGCGACCACCTCGTTGAAACTGTCCGGATCGGTCGTAACCTCAAAGACAGGTCCGTCCGCTTCGAAATCAGCCGCACCGGCTTCCAGCGCGTCCATCATCACGGTATCCTCGTCCAGTTCTTCATCCTCATTGTTAATGACGATAACGCCTTTTCGGTCAAAGGACCAGCTGACGCATCCCTGGGCACCCATGCCCTTTCCGAACTTATCAAAATAGTGGCGGACTTCCGGAGCAGTACGCTGCCGGTTGTCAGTCAGTGCTTCCACGATAACAGCTACACCGCAGGGGCCATATCCCTCATAGGTGACAGATTCGTAGTTATCGGTATTGCCTGCGCCGAGAGCCTTGTCGATGGTACGACGGATATTGTCGTTCGGCATATTGGCCGCTTTTGCCTTGGCTACAACGGTTGCCAGTCTGGAGTTATTGGCAGGATCGCCGCTGCCGCCCTGCTTGACAGCAACGATGATTTCCTTTGCGATCTTGGTAAAAGCCGCGGAACGCTTGGCGTCAGCAGCACCTTTCGTCTTCTGGATATTGTGCCATTTGGAATGTCCGGACATGTTATCAGTTCTCCTTCATGCAGTATTGGATATTCTCGCTGCTATGCGAGGAAGTCTTCATAACGGTGACTTCGGGAAATGCGGATCTCAGACGTCTGGCTATCTCTTCACATACAAGGTTTTCCGTGGGAAAATGCCCCGCATCGATGAGGTTCAGACCCGTCGTATCCAAGAAAGTATGGTACTTCAGATCTGCGGTCACAAACGTATCGCAGCCAGAAGCGACCGCCTGTGGAATATAGTCGTCACAGGCACCGCCCCCTACCGCAACGCGGTGGACCATTTTTCCGCTGTCCGTGAAGCGAAGCCCATTACATCCAAGTGATTTTATCACAAATTCTGCAAACTCGGCAAGAGGTATTGCAGAATTTAACGTCCCGATTCGGCCGATTTTTTCATCGCTCAGCGGAATCAGGTCTGAGAGACCGAGTTTTTCTGCCAGCAGATCGTTTACGCCTCCATCAGCAGCGTCCAGATTGGTATGCATGCAGATTGCCGCTATCCCGTTTCGGATCAGTCCAATCAGGATCCTTCCCTGCCGGTCATCCGTACGGATCGTCTGTACCGGATGCCAGGTACAATTCATCACCGGATGGTGGGCAACGATCAGCTGCACGCCTGCAGCCACAGCTTCTTCCACTACAGCCTCCGTGATATCCAAAGAAACCAGGATCCGGTCCACCGGCAAATCCGGATCGCCGACGAGCAGCCCGACGTTATCCCAGTCCGCAGCCAGCTCCCTCGGTGCCCATATATACAGTTCCTTCTCAACTTGTCTCACGCTTGTCATCCGGCCCCATCCTTTCTCTCCAAAAGCACGTGGTACAGGCTTTTTAACCCTTCTATTTCTTCCCCGCTGTCTTTTCTCTCTGAGCGCTCCAATCCCTTGATCCGGTTAAGGATTCTGGCGATCTGCCGTTCCAGGTATTCTGCGTACAATGGGTCTCCTTCCAGTAAAACGCCCCCGAACGCCTCTTCGGGCGTCAGCCCGTCCCTTTCTCCTCCGGTTACAGAGAAGATGGGATACAGGAACTCTTTGTCTTTAACCAGTCTCTCTTCTGTAAAGGTATATCCATTGTCAGCCAGCCATATGCGTAGCGTCTCCGCCTTTGTCATGGGCTGCAGAATCAGCGTCATCCCCTGCGCTCGAGTCCATGGTGCCTCCTGGAGGATTGCGATGATCGTCTCTCCACCCATCCCAGCGATAACGATTGTGTCAACCTCCCCCGGCTTAAACCCGTTCAGTCCGCTGCACAACCGAAAGTCTATCCGATCCTCAAGTCCGTACTCTTCAGCTGTTCTTCTCGCATGTTCAAGCGGCTCCCGGTTGATATCGGAAGCGATCACCCTGGAAATTCTGTTTTCCTGCAGCAGCCAAACAGGCAGATAGCCGTGATCTGTTCCTATATCAGCCAGATTTGCATGATATGGCACCATCTCTGCCAGCATCTGCAGACGGGGCTGTAATTGTAGCTTTTTGCTGTTCATGGGATTCCTTTCTCGGACGGATAAAGCAGAACGCATACGGCTTGCTGCCGTATGCGTTCATCTCGTTTACTTCACGGGCTTGTTTGCCTCTTCGTTTACGATCTCCAGCAGCTTATCCACATCGACGCCGTGGACTGCACAGGCTTCTTCAACGGTTTCACTGCGGGCAGACATGCATCCCAGGCAGTGCATACCGATCCCAAAGAAGATCGGAGCGGTCTGGGGAGCGACATCCAGGATATCACCGATGATGGTGTCCTTGGTAATCTCAATCATGGCAGCATACCTCCATCTGTTTATTTGCGTATAGTATAATCCGATTAAAACCCAGTTTCAACCGGATTCTTACTCATAGTCATCATAGGGTGCTTCAGGGATGATCAAAGCGCAGATGATATAGGCAAGTACTCCGGAGCCGGTAGCAGCCAAAAGTGCCCAGATAACACGGATAACGGTAGGATCCAAGTCAAAATAATCCGCTATGCCTCCGCAGACGCCTGCCAGCACCTTACCTTCACGCTTACGATATAGTTTCTTCTGCATTTAATCTACCTCCTGAAAGTTGTTCAGAGAAAAGGCGGCGCATTCCTTCGAATACGCCGCCGTTTCAAACCGATTTGACAGATCGCGTCAATCAGCCGTTTGCACGCATCTTGGCGAAGCAATCGCTGCAGTAAACGGGACGATCGGTCTTGGGCTCGAAGGGAACCCGGGCCTCACCGCCGCAGTTGGCGCAGACAGCAGTGAAGTACTCACGAGGACCACGGGCAGCGTTCTTGCGAGCGTCGCGGCAGGCCTTGCAGCGCTGGGGCTCGTTCTGGAAGCCACGCTCAGCATAGAACTCCTGCTCGCCGGCGGTGAACACAAACTCCTTACCGCACTCCTTGCAAACCAAAGTCTTGTCTTCGTACATGTTTCTTTACCCTCTCTTTGAGAAAAAATATATTGCGTCAGCTATATGCTGATATCGCCGATTTGCCGCGCTACCTTGCGGCGGATCCGCTGTATGGCGTTATCCACCGATTTTGGCGGCTTTCCCACAGCTTGAGCGATCTCACGGCATGTGAGACCGTCCAGATAATACCCTAAAATCTTTTCCTCAAAATTGGACAACTGCTTGCGGGTATTCTCCAGCAAACCGGCAGCTTTTTCCCGGTCGATCAGCAGCAATTCCGGATCGGCCTGCGTAAAAGAGGCACTTGCGTCAAAGAGAGAGGGATTCAAGGGAACCGATTGGTTAAGTGGTAAATGCTTACCGCTGTTTGCGGCCTTCACCGCCGTGTAAAGACGTCTTCGAATACATGTCTCGGCAAAGGTCCGAAATGAAGTCTCCCGAGCAGGGTTATATTCGCGCACCGCATTCAGCAATCCCAGCATCCCCTCCTGCAGCAGATCTTCTGTATCTCCTCCCGCCAGAAAGAACGGGCGTGCACAGGATCTTACCAGGCGATGATACCGGGCAACCAGAGTTTCTTCTGCCAGACGATCTCCCCCGGCAACACAGGCGCAGAGTTTTTCGTCGGTCATCTCATTAAAATGAATAGACTCCACCCAGTTTTCAATAAGCATTGTTCATTATACCTTTGAGAAAAATATTTTGTCAAGTAATTTGGAAAATTTTGTAGAAAGATTATTATTGTGGCATATTCCGTACAAAATCAGCCAGTTCCTCCGCCACAGCCAGCGCCATTTCGTCTGTCTTCGCTTCAACCATAACGCGGATCAGCGCTTCCGTTCCGGACGGACGGACCAGGATGCGTCCTTCTCCGCAGAGAGCCTCTTCCCTGCTCCTCACCTGTTCCCAGAGGAGCTCGCTTTTGATAATCCGCTGCTTGGAATCGGGAGACACTTTGACGTTGATCAGTTCCTGTGGATACTGGGCGCAGCAGGCAATCAGTTCCGAAGCTCTGACGCCGGATTGTTTTAGGGCCTGCAGAAACTGGAGTGCGGTCAGCTCTCCATCTCCGGTCGTGGCAAACTGCCGGAAAATCATATGACCCGACTGCTCACCGCCGATCATATAGTTGCCCTCTACCATCTTTTCCAGTACATGGCGGTCACCAACATCTGTGCAGATTAGGACCATGCCGTTTTTTCGGCAGAATTCATGAAGGCCGAGGTTGGACATGACTGTGGCAACAACGGTATTTCCATTCAGTTTTCCCTGGCGGCGCAGTTCTGTCGCACAGACCGCCATAATCTTATCACCGTCGATAATCGCGCCGGTCTCGTCTACCATAAGGCATCGGTCTGCATCACCGTCAAATGCGATACCGAGATCATATCTGCCCTCTACAACGCCTTGAGCAAGGGATTCCAGGTGTGTGGACCCGCAATTGGTGTTGATATTGATCCCGTCCGGTTCTGCATGGATAAAGTCTGCCTGAAGCGGAAGCATGCCGAACAACTGAGGCGCTGTGGCAGACGCAGCACCGTTCGCACAGTCCACCAGCACACGCAGGCCGGTCAGATCACAGTCCAGCGTGGAATAGAGATGGTGAATGTAATCCTTCTTCATCTGGCGCATGCCATGATACCGGGTTCCGATCTCGCCGTGTGTTTTTACGGGGATATTGGTGTGGTAGAGGATCAGTTCCTCCACCTTTGCCTCCATCTCGTCAGACAGTTTATAGCCCTGTCCGTTAAATACCTTAATGCCGTTGTGCTCATAGGGGTTGTGTGACGCTGAAATGACGATACCGGCGTCAGCATGCTCCTGAACCGTGAGGAACGCCACCGCAGGTGTCGGGATCGTTCCCAGCGGCATCACGTCACCGCCGACAGCGCAGATGCCTGCTATCAGCGCAGCTTCCAGCATATCTGAGGAGATGCGGGTGTCCTTTCCGATCGTTATGACGGGTTTATGTCCCAGGTTAGCCGTGAGGACCGTCGTAACGGCACACCCAACCTGATAAGCAAGCTCTGCAGTCAGTGTCTCACCGACTACGCCGCGAATACCATCCGTTCCGAATAGCTTTCCCATATTCTAAATCTCCATCCAATCTTATTACAGTTCCAGCTGTTCCTGCCCAAGATAATCGATGTGCAGGTGCTCGTAAGCTTTTCTAGTTACACAGCGTCCCCTGGGTGTACGGGTCAGAAAACCGATCTGCATGAGATACGGTTCATATACATCCTCAAGGGTCACAGATTCCTCTCCGATCGTAGCAGCAAGGGTATCCAGGCCTACCGGACCGCCTCCGTAGTTCTCAATGATTGCACGAAGCATTCTGCGGTCCACAGGATCAAGGCCCAGATAGTCGATCTCCAGCGCCCGCAGAGCCATATCAGCCACCGGTTTCGTAATCACTCCGTCTGCTTTGACCTGCGCATAATCGCGCACACGCCTGAGCATACGGTTTGCAATGCGGGGTGTTCCGCGGGACCGCCTCGCGATCTCCATGGCGCCGTCGTCTTCGATCGGCGCGTTCAGAATCCCCGCACTGCGGCGGACGATCTGCGCCAGTTCATCCGGTGTGTACAGTTCCAGCCGCAGCGTGACACCAAAACGATCTCTGAGCGGTGCAGAGAGGGATCCTGCACGAGTCGTAGCGCCAATCAAGGTAAACCGGGGAAGATCCAGTCTGATAGAATTTGCTGACGGACCTTTCCCTATGATGATATCGATGGCATAGTCCTCCATCGCAGGATACAGGATCTCTTCCACCGCACGGTTCAGTCTGTGGATTTCATCCACGAACAGGATATCGTTTTCGTTCAGATTTGTCAGCAGCGCAGCCAGGTCGCCGGGTTTTTCAATGGCAGGGCCGGACGTTATCCGGATATTAACTCCCATTTCCTGTGCTATAATGCCTGCCAGCGTCGTTTTTCCAAGGCCTGGAGGCCCATGGAGCAGCACATGATCCAGCGATTCTGTGCGTCTTCTGGCAGCTTCAATAAAGATGGAAAGATTCTCTTTTGCCTTCTCCTGCCCGATATACTCTTTCAGGGTGTGGGGCCTGAGAGAGTTCTCACTGCTGTCTTCCGCCAGAAATGTTTTGGCTACGATGGGTTCTTCATAGATATCGTTCCCAAAATCGATGCTCAACGCTCTCCCCCCTTACCGTATCATTTTCTTCAGCGCTTGCCGTATGATATCCTCCAGGGTAAGCGCTTCCATATCGATTCCTTTCAGCGCAGAAGCGATGTCCTGAGATCCATACCCCAGAACAGCCAGTGCGGCCGCTGCTTCTCCCGCTTTCGTGTTCTGCTGTGGAATCACAGCACTGACACCGCCGGCAGAGAATCCTTCGCTCTGGCTCTCTTTAGCCAGTTTATCCTTCAGTTCCAGGATTATCCTCTGTGCGATTTTCTTTCCAATACCTGGGGCTGCCATTAGAGCTTTCTCGTCTCCCATGACCACACTCATCGCCAGGTTGCCCGGTGTTGTGGAAGACAAAATAGAGAGCGCCGCTTTCGGTCCTACACCTGAAACACCCAGGAGCAGTTTGAACGTATGCAGCTCACTCTGGCTGGCAAATCCGAACAGATCAACAGCGTCTTCCCTGACATTCAGATAAGTATAGAGTTTGGCTTTTTCGCCTTTCTTCAACTGAGAAAGAGTATAATTGGTCGTGGAGCAGGCATAGCCCACACCCCCGCAATCGATAACTGCCAGATTGGCTTCGATCTCAGCCACCGTACCGAAGAGATAGTAGAACATTTCAGACGGTCTCCTTTACATTTGGATCAGTTCTGCGAAGAAGGCTGGTTGCGCTTCTTGCGTGGCAGATGGCAATGGCAAGAGCGTCGGCAGCGTCGTCAGGCTTTGGTATCGCTTTCAGCTTCAGCAGTCGTCTGACCATATCCATTACCTGCGACTTTTCAGCAAGTCCATAACCCACGACGGCCTGCTTAACCTGCATCGGCGTATACTCATACACGGGAATCTGGAGTTTCTCCGCAGTATAAAGGATAACACCTCTCGCATGCGCCACAGCGATTCCGGTCGTTATATTCTTGCTGAAAAACAACTCCTCAACCGCGATCTCATCCGGTTCACAGAGTTGAATCAGGCGTTCCAGATCACGGTTGATTTGAAACAGACGCGTTGCAAGAGGAAGGCCGGCTTCTGTGTTGATAGCTCCATATTGTACCATCTGCTGTTTGCCCCGGTCTGCGTCGATTACGCCGAAGCCCACGATGGCTACACCTGGGTCTATTCCAAGAATCCGCATAAAGGCCCAACCTCCACCTATTATTCCTATTTATTATAGCAAAGCAACTGGAGAATGGCAACATAAAACTGCCGCCCGGAATACCGGGCGGCAGTCATTCATGCACGTGGATGAGCCTTGTTGTAGACGTCCTTCAATTGCTTCTTGATCACATGGGTATAGATTTGAGTCGAAGAAATGTCTGCATGTCCCAGCATTTCCTGAATCGATCTCAGGTCTGCCCCGTTCTCCAGCAGATGCACCGCAAAGGAATGTCGAAGCATATGCGGTGTAATCTCCTTGTTGATATCTGCCCGTTCCTGGTAGTACTTGATGATCTTCCAGAAACCCTGACGGCTCATTCTTTCACCGCTCATATTGACAAATAGGGCGGTCTCTTCCGCATTGGCAATGAGCCTGGGTCTGATATCACGAACATAGTCTTGAAGCGCTTTAACAGCTGCCTGATAAAGCGGAATGATTCGTTCCTTGCCTCTGCTGCTGCATCGAATGAATCCTGCCGCAAGATTGACGTCATCGATATTCAGGCCAATCAGTTCAGAGACGCGGATGCCGGTTGCATACAGCAGTTCCAGCATGGCATGATCGCGGTATCCTTTTTCATCAACGCATTTCGGCTGCTCCAGGAAGAGTTCAACTTCACGGCTCGTCAGAACTTCAGGATACTTGCGCTCTACTTTTGCAGAGACAATTCCCTTTGCAGGGTTTGTTTTCATGAAGCCGCTGCCCGTCATATATCCATAAAAGGATTTAAGAGAAGCAGCTGATCTGGTGATCGTAGCCGGAGATTTCCCACGGCTCGTCAGGCTCTCCATGTATTTGGTAATCGTATCCTTCTTTACCTTGCGCAAATCTGTAATGCCCTGTCCGATCAGCCAGTCCCGAAATTGATTGACATCTCGCACATAGGAGCTGAGCGTATTAAGAGAGGCATGCTTCTCGTTCTCAAGGAAGCTATGATATGTAGCTACATAATCAGCCATTTGTGCCGCTCACTCCTTTCTCAAATAGTTTGTTTTTGTTGCGACTTCTCATGTAAACCAGTTATCGCAACATGTCAATAATGACAATATTGATCCGCTGTCAAGTGCAAATACCATGTTTATCAACATCAGCGTATTACATAATATAGGCTAAAATATCAGATTTCGCAAGGCTTTAATGCCAAAATAATTATTTTTGTCAATTATGTCAAAATGTTATGTCAATTATATTATGTCTACTTGTGCTACCTGCCGTCCTTGCCTCTCTCCCCGGTTCAAGATGTTGGCGCTCACATTTCCAAACTCAACAACATCTTGGAATTTCATCACAGACCAGAAACCATTTTTCGCGGCTGCGCCACTCAAAACCCTCGTCAATACCGAAATTGTCATTTTTGTCATTTTCGTGAATAATAACTATACTTATGTCACCAAATTCGCATTTATGCGCAGACACGCACTACATAACTGACCTTCCCTTTTGATTTCCAAGTCCTTCCTTTTTATCAAATCTCACCATTCGTATAAAAAAACACCCTCTCCGTCATGCCAGATATCAGGCATCTGCGGAGAGGGTGTTTTTTTGTTCAGTTATTCTTCGGTCTTCTCTTCTACAGGCTCTTCGAGTTCAGCGGGCTCTTCCTCAGGAGCAGGTTCCTCAGCCTTCGCTTTTCTGCCGGGACGCTGCTGAGCTTCAGCCTGCTGCTCCAGCGTGCCGACGTTTGCGATCGCAGACTTCAGGAATTCCATACGGACACGATCCTCACTGGTCTCGATAACGACAGTACGGTCGTTGATGGCAACCACACGGCCATAAATGCCGCCGATTGTCGTCAGCCAGTCGCCCTTCTTAAGGCTGCTGCGCATCTGCTCAGCTTCCTTTTTCCTCTTATTCTCAGGACGAATAAGCATGAAGTAGAAAATGGCGACCATGATAACGATCATGATGAGGGGAGATCCCAGTCCACCACCTGTAGATGTAACTGCGAAATTGGTAATCATGGCATAGACTCCTTTAAACAAAATGATGTTGTTATTATACAGAAATACTCCGCATTTGGCAAGGGTTTTTCCCGGTAGTTCTGCACGCTGTCAGGCTTTTTCCTGCAGCTTTCGGCTGTAGCTCCGGAACTCATGGAAAGTCCCTGCGTCCAGATGATCTCTGATACGGGCTGTCAGCTTATTATAAAAATACAGATTGTGCATTACCGCGAGCCGCATGGCCAGCATCTCCTCTGCAGTGAACAGATGCCGGAGATAAGCACGGCTGAAACTTCGGCATACCGGGCAATCGCAATCCGGGTCGATAGGTCTGTCGTCCAGCTTGTATTTTGCGTTCTTGATGTTCATTGTGCCCTGCCACGTGAAGAGTTTTCCATGTCTGGCGTTGCGGGCGGGCATTACGCAATCGAAGAAATCAATTCCGCGTGCCACTCCTTCGATGATATTCGAAGGGGTTCCTACCCCCATTAAATAGCGCGGTTTGTCTTCCGGCATATAGGGTTCTACGGCATCGATGATTTCATACATCACTTCAGTAGGTTCGCCTACCGCAAGGCCGCCGATCGCATATCCTTCGCAATCTATTTTTGCGATTTCCTTCATATGCCAGATCCTCAGATCCGGATAGGTGGCACCCTGGTTAATCCCAAACAGCATCTGTCCCGGGTTTACGGTCTCAGGGAGTGTGTTGAGCCTGTCGTGTTCAATCTTGCAGCGCTTCAGCCAGCGCAGAGTCCGCTCGCAGGACGCTTTTGCATATTCGTACGGCGCGGGATTCTCCACGCATTCATCGAACGCCATCGCAATATCGGAACCAAGGTTTGACTGTATCCGCATGCTCTCTTCCGGTCCCATGAAGACACGGTGTCCATCCAGATGAGATGCAAATGTAACGCCTTCCTCCTTTATTTTTCGAAGGCCGGCCAGAGAGAACACTTGAAATCCGCCGCTGTCGGTCAGAATCGGGCCGTCCCACTTCATAAAACGGTGAAGGCCTCTCATTTCCCGCACCACATCGTCTCCCGGACGCAGATGCAGATGATAAGTGTTGCTCAGCTCAATCTGACACCCCAATTCCTTCAAGTCAAGAGCACTGATGCCGCCTTTGATGGCTCCCTGCGTACCCACATTCATAAAGACAGGGGTCTGAACAAGTCCCCCGTGAGCGCATTGGAATTCACCACGGCGAGCCCTGTTTTCTTTTTTGATTACTCTAAACATTTACTCCGAACCTTTCTCCCGGTCAGGATGCAGATTACTTCTTCTCTTTTCCCCTGCCCGCGATGAACAGGCCGACTCCAACGGCAAACATCAGCGCCACCAGAACCAGCGTCAGGGCATTCATCCTTCGGAAATAGAATCGGGTCCCCATCAGGACAGAGAGAATAATCAGCAGAACGTCGACAACAGCCAGCGCCCAGGGTAGTTTTTTCGATGTCGCAACCCCCCAGATCACGAGAAATACCATGATCACGATCAGCACCGGAGCTGTGCTGAAGTTCCCGATCCGGTAAAACCCGAAGTCTGTCACCTCGATGTTGAGCAGCAGGATAATCACCGCGGCAAATGCCATCGCTATTCCGAACAGCTGCTGCAGCGGATTGGCATCTACATTTTTACGGTCCATATCTGACCCTCCTTGTTAGGTTTTACATATCGCATCCATGCTGAAGACCATCTTGTCATACGATTAGCATGGCGTCTCCGAAAGAAAAGAACCTGTATTGCTCCCTTACCGCTTCCTCATAGGCAGCCAGTACATGCTCGCGCCCCGCCAGGGCGGAGACAAGCATAATAAGCGTGGACTCCGGCAGATGGAAATTCGTCACGAGCCCGTCCAGGACCTTGAAGCGGTAGCCGGGATAAATGAAGATATTGGTCCATCCCGCGCCGGGCTTTACTGTACCGTCTTCCTCTGCCCAGCTTTCGATCGTGCGGCAGGATGTGGTGCCTACGCAGATGACGCGTCCTCCCCTGTCTTTTGTCCGGTTGATCAGGTCAGCTGTCTCAGACGGTATCACGCAGTATTCGCTGTGCATCTCGTGGTCCGTGATCTCCTCTTCCTTGACCGGGCGAAAAGTACCCAGTCCCACATGGAGCGTCACATAACCGATGTCCACGCCCTCCGCACTGATCTTCTCAAGCAGCTCTTTTGTAAAGTGCAGGCCGGCCGTAGGCGCAGCCGCGCTGCCGTTTACGCGGGAATAAACCGTCTGGTATCTCTCCGGATCCTGCAATTCAGACTTAATATATGGAGGAAGCGGCATCTTCCCCAGCCGCTCAAGCACTTCCAGAAAGATTCCCTCAAAGAAAAACCGTACAAGTCTGTTGCCGTCGGGCAGCTCTTCTGTCACCTCAGCGGTCAGTTCCCCGTCTCCGAAGGAAAGCTTGGTTCCGGTCTTCATCCGCTTTCCCGGACGGACCAGGCATTCCCACACGCCTTCTCCCCGGTCAATCAGGAGAAGGACCTCGCAGGCTCCTCCGCCCGGGATCCGTCTGCCGATCAGCCGCGCCGGCAGAACGCGGGAATCATTCAAAATCAGGCAGTCCCCCGGGCGGAGGTATTCCGGCAGATCATAAAAATGCCGATGGCTCCACGCCCCGGTATGCTTATCGAGCACCAGCAGGCGGGATGTATCCCTCTTCTCTATCGGGGTCTGGGCAATCAGTTCCTGAGGCAGATCAAAATAGAAATCACTCGTCTTCATTACACCAGCACAGCACGGTGGAAGACTTTCTTTCCCTTGCGGATC
>JAEEGL014707552.1_pt1 | contig 57578 bp, 47 predicted proteins | sample 9134231 | NCBI WGS metagenome assembly JAEEGL01 (sample SAMN16246548, study PRJNA631951) | gut metagenome | biome: gut microbiome; feature: rumen; material: fiber-attached | host: Bos | place: Iran: Karaj | collected 2018-10
CGTGGTTCGTAACCGTATCGATAAGTTCGGTGTCGTCCAGCCTAACATCCAGAAGCTCGAAGGCCAGAGCGGCCGTATCATGGTCGAGATGCCTGGTATCAAGGAGCCGGAGCGTGTGCGTAAGCTCCTCCAGGGAAGTGCAAACCTCGAGTTCTGGGAGACTTACAACTCTCAGGAAATCACCCCGCTGCTGGCTCAGCTGAACCAGCGCTACGCTATCCAGGGTGGTGAGGTGGTCGAGGAAGACACCACCGCTACTGCTGCTGAGGCTGTTGCCGACACCGTGAAGGCTGCTGCCAACGACCTGGCTTCCAAACTGGCTAAGAAGGACAATGGTGCCGATGCCAAGGCTATCGAGCAGGCAAAGAAGCAGAACCCGCTGTTCTCTATCTTCCAGCCCACACAGGGCAACACCCTCGCTGTGGTTGGTTATGCCAATGCCCGCGATACTGCTGAGATCGACAAGATCATCTTCTCTGACCTCGCCCGTCAGATCTTCCCTGCTGAGTTGAAGCTCCGCTGGGGTGCCAAGGCTGAGGACTTTGGTGGTCAGAATACGAAGGGTGACATCTTCGAGCTCTATGCCCTGAAGATCACAGAGCCTTCTGGCCGTGCTCCGCTGGAGGGTGATGTCATCACCAACGGTAAGGACGACTTCGACCAGATGGGTCATCCCTGTGTGTCCATGCAGATGAACTCTGACGGTGCCCGTCGTTGGAGTCAGATTACGAAGCAGAACATCGGTAAGGCTGTGGCCATCGTCCTCGATGACGCTGTCTACTCTGCTCCCCGTATCCTCACTCAGATTGATGGTGGTAACTCTCAGATCACAGGTAACTTCACCATCGAGGACACAAAGGACCTTGCCAACACACTGAACTCTGGTAAGATGCCGGCTCCTACCCGTATCGTACAGGAGGAGGTCGTCGGTCCGTCACTCGGTGCCCAGTCTATCAAGCAGGGAGTTATCTCCTTCGTTGTGGCCTTTGTGCTGCTGATGATCTACATGATCATGCTTTATGGCTTCATCCCGGGTATCCTCTCCGATATCGCTCTGCTGTTCAACCTGTTCTTCACACTGGGTATCCTGACTTCGTTCCAGGCTGCTCTGACTATGCCGGGTATCGCTGGTATCGTGCTGACACTGGGTACGGCTGTGGATGCTAACGTGCTCATCTATGAGCGTATCAAGGAAGAGCTGAAGAAGGGTCTCAGCGTGAAAGAAGCTCTCAACAAGGGTTACTCTAACGCCTTCAGCGCTATCTTCGACTCAAACTTCACCTCGCTCATCACAGGTATCATCCTGCTCTACTTCGGTACAGGTCCTGTGAAAGGCTTCGCTACCACTTGGATCATCGGTATCCTTGTGAGCTTCTTCACCGCCGTGTTCATGACTCGTTTGGTCTATGACCACATGCTGAAGAAAGACAAGTGGACGAACCTGACTTTTGTGACCGCCTACTCGAAGAACCTGATGCAGAATGCCCGTTACAATTTCATGGGTATGTACAAAAAGACCTTCACCGTCTGGGGAGCAATCGCCATCATCTGCTGCATCTCATTTGCCGTACGCGGTCTGAGCCAGAGCATTGACTTCACCGGTGGACGTAACTACGTGGTAACACTCGACAAGCAGACTCATGTGGAGGATGTTCGTTCAGCCATGGCTGGCGCCTTTATCAACACGATGGGCGAGAACCAGGGTCAGGAGGCTAACACCAGCGTCATCGCTCTCGGTACCGACGGCAAGACCGTTCGTATCTCTACCAACTGGGATATCGAGTCTAATAATCCTGAGGTCGACGACCAGGCTGAGACCATTCTCTTCAATGCACTGAAGAAGGGTGGCTTCGTCAGTCAGGAGAACGTGGAAGCCTTCAAGAACCCCGATGTTCGCGAGGGTGGTTCCATCATCTCTTCCGCTAAAGTTGGTCCGTCAGTGGCTAAGGATATCACCTATGGTGCCATCATCAGTGTTGTTATCGCTCTGATCGCCATCTTCCTCTATATCCTGCTCCGCTTCCGCAATCTCGCCTTCTCTGTAGGCGCTGTCGTTGCGTTGGCACTCGACGCATTGATCGTTATCGGCTGCTACTCTCTGTTCTGGGGTATCCTTCCGATGTCACTGGAGATCGATCAGGTGTTCATCGGTGCTATCCTAACGGTGATCGGTTACTCTATCAACGATAAGGTGGTGGTGTTCGACCGTATCCGTGAGAACATTGGTTTGTATGGCAAACGCAATCGTCAGCAGTTGTTCAACGACTCACTGAACCAGACACTGGCCCGTACCATTAACACCTCTGTTACGACCTTGATCGTGCTGTTGGCTATCTTCATCCTCGGTGGTGATAGCATCCGTTCGTTCTCGTTCGCAATGATCCTCGGTGTGATCTTCGGTACGTTGTCGTCTCTCTTCATCGCTGCCCCTGTTGCCTACCTGACACTGGGTCGCACTATCAAGGAGGACGAGATCGCCGTTGCCACAAAATAATAGATATCTGATTGTTCAGACATGTTAAATGATAAGGGGGCGTACAATGATGTACGCCCCCTTCTATTTTTTATAGGTAACTACTAGAAAGTCATACCGAGAGTGATATCAAACGAGTTTATCTTCTCATGCTTCGTAAAATCTGTCAAGTCCATCGAATAGCCGAGTCCCACCATGAACTTACTGAAACGAGCACGGACACCAAGATTCATGCCCACCTGCATACGTTTTGCAGTATTGTCACTGCTCCCCATATCATCCTTAGAGAAGAGATCGACAGTTTTAGAATGACCTCCATGCTCATACTTGTATTGAGCCAGAATGTTACCACGCAGATAAACGCCTGCATACGGATCAATGTAAATGCCATCGCCCACAGGAAGTGAGTAAATCACGTTAACTGGAATCTTAGCGGAAAGCATGCTGAATTTCTCGGTCTCTCCATCTTCTTTCTCCGACTTGAAGAGATACTGAAGAGCGACACCTGGCTCAACATATAAAGAGGGGCCAAGGGGGAATGCCTTCGTATAACCGGCAGAGAAAGACGGAAGACTGGTACTGATACTATGACCGTCGTGGCTATACTTCTGATTGGCGGCATTATACTGCAAGTAGAATGTACTAAAGCCCATGCCGGTAGATGCAAGGACACTCTTACCGACCTTAGCCTTCTGAGATTTCGGTTGAACAGTCTTTGTCTGAATGGTCTTTGCCTGTGTCTTTTTCCTTTGTTGCAGTTCGTCGAGAGTGATCACCTGCTGTGCTGAAACGGATGCGCAAACGACTACGAATGCGGTCATCATGAATAATCTGTTTCTTTTCATAACAATTAGGGTTTTAGATGTGTATTAATAATAAACATTATTTGGTCTGGATTATCAGATACTTCGTATTGCTCCAGAAGGCCTCCGGGTCAGTGATGTGAATCTCCGAGGCGTCCTTACCGGTCTTAACAATCTCATACGACGAAGACGGCATAGCCGAGAGTACCTTAGGTCTGGCTGCAGGGATTTGCATACCGCCAAACGTACGTGTATCGACCTGAGTAAACAACTCATGCGGCAAATCGTTATAATTAATCGTTGATTTCTTCATAAAGCTGCCACCCGTGATAACGCCTGACTCTTTCAATACCTTTCCAGAGCCCATCACGACATAGCCCTTATTAATCCTTGCCGACTGCTTGCTGAGCTGTTGTTCCTGCTCCTGCACCCTCTGACTCAACGAGTTGTTATTCTGACTCAATGCACTTAGCTTACCGCTCAACTGAGCGATATTCGCGTTCTTCTGCTTCAATTCCTCCTGAAGACGGGTTATCATCTGGTCTTTCTCGTCAATCTGCTTATTTAAATAGGTAATAAGCGTCTCTAACTTTTCCATGTTCGCACCCTTAGCATTCAACGAGTCGGTCATCCGACGGATCTTCTCACGCTGTTCGGCGAGTGTGTTGGCAAAAGACTCCAAGTTCTTCTTAAGTTGTTCGCGGTCCACGATCGTCCCCTCTGGTCCCTGATTTGTATAGAACAAGGTGCCTTCCTGCTTGGCAATCGTATCGAGTCCCTCAGACAGCACCGAAACAAAAGAACTCATGTTATCCAAGTCACTCTGGTTACGCGCGTTCAGATTCTCAAGAGAGTCTACCTGACGCTTTAACTCGTCTACACCGGCACCACCATTACACGATACGACAACCATCAAGGTAGTCAGGACAATAAAACAAGAGAAAACTTTCTTCTTCATACTTATTAGGTTTTTAACATATTTTCTGCAAAGATAGGGATTATGAGAGAATTTAACAGTTTATAATTATAGAATCTATCGGGCATATTCGTAGAAATAACGGGCATATTCGCAATTTCATCGTGCAAAATCACAAATCCAAAAGAAAAAGAGGCGGTTTCTTTTTGTTCTGAACCACATTTTAGTTATCTTTGTGCCATGATACAGTCCATGATCATATCCCTGCCGATGATGGTTTGTATCATCCTCTCGGCTTTGCTTGGCCTGAGTCTTCATGACAGATGGGACAAGCCCAAGAGCCGATTGCTCATCTATATGGTCGTCGCCGCCTTCCTGTATCTGGCCCACTCCATCTATTTCCACAGACTCACTGAGGCTATCCCGTTCTCAGATACGGTCTACAGTTTCTGTAACCCAGCGGTGTTCCCCCTTTTCTACATCTATATAGAAGAGCTCACGACGAACCAGCCGCTACGCTGGCGCCAGTGGCTATACCTGTCACCCGCCTTCGTCTGCTTCATTCTGGTAGGCCTGCTCTACATCCTCATGGACAAGGAAGAGACCGTCCAGTTCATACAATCCCATCTCTACGGTGACAATTATGCTACGCTCACAGGACTGGCATGGTGGCAGGGACAGGCACATCTGCTAGTAAAGATCGTCTTCGCCCTCGAGATTCCACCGATATTCATCTTCGGCTGGCAACGGGTTACACAGTACAACCGACTGATTGAGAACTTCTATTCAGACATCGAGGAAAAATCCCTGAACTCTGTCAAGCCGCTACTTATTCTTCTTGTGACAGCCTCGCTGATAGCTTTTATTTGTAACGCAGTCGGTCGGTACCGCTTTGCCGACTCCATGTGGATGCTCGCCATTCCGTCGGTTATCTTCTCAATTCTGATTCTTCTTATCGGGCATGTCGGCCTCCGTCAGAAATTCTCCATACAGGACGCTCTCTTAGAGATTGACGATACAGACGAGCCCACTGGCATCTTGAAGGACGAAGAGTCGTTAAGGGGTAAGATCCGTCATCTGGTAGAAGATAATGCACTCTACCTCCAACCCAACCTGAAGACCAACGACCTGGCTAAACAGCTTCACACAAACAGGAACTACATCTACCAAGTTATCAACGTGGAGATGGGTATGTCGTTCTCCGAATATATCAATCGGAGACGCATCGACCACGCCGTTCTTCTGATCGAAGGCGATCCCAATGCCTACCTCGCTGATGTGGCCGTCAAATCAGGATTCTCGTCAATCAGCACCTTCTATCGGAATTTCAAGTTGTATATCGGTTGTTCGCCCAGTGATTTCCAACAGAAAATCCAGGCTAGACAACAAACGACAAAAAGGAAATGGGACTGAGGAACTACAATACAAAAAATCTGGATACGGCATCCCTGGTACCCCGACCGAGAATCGAACTCGGAACTAAGCTTTAGGAGAGCCTTGTTATATCCATTTAACTATCAGGGCGCGCGGTTTTCGTTTGCAAAGGTACGGAGAAAAGACGGAATAACAAAATTAAGCGGCATTTATTTTCGGCGATAAGTGAATAACCATACATTAATGCTGCAGTATCATGCAAATAGGAGAAATAATCGTCGAATCCTTTGCATATGTCACAAACAATCCCTATCTTTGCATTTCGGTAATAACTAACAACTACATTTATGCAAAAAATCCTAACTATTGTTCTTTTTACACTCCTGACCGTAATGGCTGGAGCTCAGAATCTTTCCGCATTAGATCAACTCAAGGAAATTCCAAGAAAAGCTTACGGAACCGACTATCCTTATCAGCAGGAGAACACCAAGTTAACGAAAGCGCCCAGTGGTTATAAGCCATTCTACATCAGCCACTATGGCCGTCATGGTTCTCGTTATTATTGGAACGACATGCTCTACAAGAATTTGGACAGACTGCTTACCGCCGCTCACGAGAAACATCAGCTCACCGCAGAGGGAGAGGCCTTCTACGAGAAGTTCGAGGCAGCTAAGGATGAGCTAACCTATGGTGTCAGCGAATTGACACAGTTAGGATGGGATCAGCATCAAGGTATTGCCCGAACGATGTACAATCGTTTCCCCGAAGTGTTTAAGAAAGGTGGAAACGTGTTTGCTGTTGCCTCGTTAGTTGGCCGTTGCGTCATCAGTATGTCAGCTTTCTGTCAGGAACTTACGCAGTGCAATCCCGCTATCGAGGTGCGTGAACAGTCCGCACGTTCCACTCTCGACTGGGTTGCTCCCAGCGACCGCCAGAACCCTGCCCGTCGTAAGTTTCAGAAACTGACACCACGGTTCGAGCAAAACCGCAGCAAATTCAATGGTGTCGACACATTGCGACTGACAGCTGTCAAACGTATGTTCATCAGCACAGAAGGCCTGTCGATCGACCCGTACCGTCTGGGGGGGGATCTGATCAACCTCTATACCTCCTTGCCGAGCATCGGCCATGAGGGGATGATGGGCAATATCATCACCGACGAAGAGATTGCGGCTCAGTGGGAGACCGCCAACCTGGGCTCCTACACATGGGTGTTTGAGCCACAATACGAGACCGTTCCCATCCTCATGGATATCCTCAGGAAGACCGATGCCGTCCTTCAGGGCCGCAGCGACCATATCGCCGACCTCCGCTTCGGCCATGATACCTACCTCGGTCCTTTGACGGTACTGATGGGCATCAACGGTGCCGACCGTGATCCGGAAGATCCCTATGAGGTGAAAAACTGCTACCAGAACTGGGAGACCTGTAAAGCCAGCAACATACAACTTGTATTCTACCGCAGCAAAAAGAACACCGACATCCTTGTAAAATGCCTGCTCAACGGCTGCGAGGCTAGCCTGCCCGTGCCCACGACGCAGTATCCATACTACAAATGGTCAGACTTCCGCGACTTCTACACTACACGTTGTAACAACGCCAAATAAAAAAGAGAAAAATATAAAACAGTCAAGAAGACTTGCCTAAATAAGCCCTCCGTTTTGCTCAAACCGGAAGCAGAACGGAGGGCTTTCAGATGACTTATAAAGACTTTTGCCAAGAGTTCATCACTGTTCTGGTACGCAGAAGGGCTTCCTCCAGCCGACTGCGCGGGCAGGCGATGTTCAGGCGGATGTACCCCTCACCAGTCTTCCGACCATACATCGTACCGGGATTAATCCACACCTTAGCCTCGGCAAACAAACGGTCACAAAGCTGCTGCGAGGTGAAGCCCATGGCAGATACATCAACCCATGGCAGATATGTTCCCTCCAAGCGGCAAACCTTCCATAGAGGGATGTTTTTAGCGATGAAATCGCAAATCATCTGGTAGTTTCCCCAAAGATATTGGTTCAGTTCGTCGATCCAATCCTCACTCTCGTTATAAGCCGCTTGTAGCGCCACAATACCGAAGGGATTCACGTCGCACACCTCATTGATATTGATGGCACGGTCGATACGGCGGCGCCATGTGGGATGCGAACAGATGATGTTGGCAATCTGAAGACCTGCGGTATTGAAGTTCTTCGATGGTGAGTTCATCACCACACAATCATCTGTGACCGTTCCAAAGGGTACAAACCTGTAGCCAGGCATGATGAGCTCGCAGTGTATCTCGTCGCTCACCACCTTTACCCCATGTCGGTGACAGATGTCGTACATCCGCTGTAGCTCCTTTCTTGTCCACACACGCCCCGTAGGGTTATGAGGGTTACAAAGCAGGAAAAGCGTTGTCTTCTCGTCAGTACACTTACTCTCAAAGTCGATAAAATCAACCTCAAAGCTGTCGCCCGCAGCCTTCAAGGGCGACTCAAGCACCTCACACCCGTTATTCTTGATGCTAGAGAAAAAGCAGTTATAAGCCGGTGACAGGATCAGCACCTTCTCACCAGGCATGGTGAGCGCTTTGATGACGCACGACATGGCCGGAACGACAGCCGTTGTGTAGAGCATCCACTCACGATGAATATCCCATTGATGACGACGACGGAACCATGTGATGACAGTCTCATAATAACTCTCCGGCACGATGTTGTAGCCAAACACCCCGTGCTCAGCCCGTTTTATGACAGCCTCTCGGATAGCGGGAGCCACCTTGAAATCCATATCGGCTACCCACAGAGGGATAGTTTCCCCGAACGAGCAACGGTCGTCCGTCGGGCAGGGACCTTCCTCATCCCACTTCACACAGTTTGTGCCCCTGCGCTCTACCAATTCATCGAAATCGTATTTCATGCCCTTGTCTCTATGATGCAGTTATTCGGCTGACGGACATTCTCATCAATCGTGATACTACCGATGGAATCGGCAATAATATGTCCGCTCGTCGGATTCTTGATATTTTCAATATGCCCCCTAATATCAGCCTCAACGATAGAATACTCGAACATACGGTCGCAGGCTGCATCGATGGTGCAATTCTCCAGTACAAGGTTCTGGGTGTAACAGAGCAACTGTTCACCTGCCAGATGACAGTTCACAAGGCGTACGTTCTTCGAGTGCCAAGCTAGATACTCACCGTCGAGTACCGAGTCATAAACGGTGACATTCTCACACTCCCAGAACGAGTCCTTCGTCAAGATCTTAGAATTATGCACCTCCACGTTCTTACAGTATTGGAACACGTATTTTGCATCGCTTTCTAGGCCATCGATATAGATATTCTGAGAGAACATAAACGGGTATGTTCCTCCATGTAATTTCACGTTTTTCAGTTTAAGCCCATCAACCTTCCAGAATGTCTCGTCAGCATCTGTGATCTCGACATTCTCCAGTTCCAGATTACTCATCTCACGGAAGAATTTCGGACCGTCGATACGTGAGTTCTTCATCACCATATCATTAGTGTACCAGACGGCAGAACGGGAACCAAGGGCGAAATAGCAATTCTCAATATAGGCCCCGTCAACATGCCACCAAGGATACTTCCCATAGAACTTACACCCATAAGCCTCGATATTACGGCACTGTTTGATACCGCTCTCTCCATCCTCGATGGTGATATTCTCAAGTCTCAGATCGTGTTGTGCGAATAGTGGGCGTTCTCCGCCGAATTTTTTGTCTGTAATTAGTTCCATGTCTGTGTAATTATATGATGTGTTTGCAAAGATACGAAGAAAAATCCGTAATCAGCATACACCGATTACGGATTATCCTACCTATTTAAATGTTTTTAATTACTTTTCCGGCATCATGACGATCTCGGCATGGTTTCCGGCACTCACGAGGTCAGCAAGGAATTTCTGAAGTTTCTCTGACGTGAGCGACTTCACTGTCTCCTCGTAGCCTGTCTGCAGATCTACACCCTCGGCAGTCCACTCTGTCAGCACATCCATCCAGTGTCCGTTCTCACGGGCATTGTCCTGTGCCTGCTTGAGCATAATCTCCTTGACAGCGTTGAGATCTTCGTCGGCAATCTTCTGAGTGGCTTCAGCCACGAACTTCACCATCAGGTCGCGAGCTATCTGCATCTTATCCGGGTTCGTCGGAGCCGCAGCATTGAGTATGAACACAGGACGACTGCCGCTCAGATCAATTCTTCCGCCGGCACCAACACCATAGACAGCACTCTCCTCTTCACGGATGGTACGTTCGTAGACTCGTGTAAGCACCTGTGAAACAGCATTGAGCATCACCTTATTCTCGAGGGTATATGCCATATCTTCGTTCAGCCATATCTCTCTGACCTGAGCCTGCGGAGTCTCCATCTTCTTCGAGAATTGGTTGACTTTCTCTCCCTTGAAGAAGGTACGGATATCACGGACATGTCCGAAATCCCTAGAGCCACCAGGCAAACTGGCGATATACTGCTCTATGAGTGTACGGATCTGCTGCTCGTCGAAGTTACCGATAATGGTATAGATAAACTGTCCTCCATGGCCATAAAGCTGCTTCAGGATCTGGAGCGTACGGTCGTAATCGAACTGTGAGAGCTCCTCAGCCTCCGGGGTCACATAAAATCTATTTCCACAGTGCAAGGTGCTCTCTACTGAGTCTTTGAACACCAGATCATGGTTCAGGCTCTTATTGCCAAACACAGTCTTCGCCTGATTGATAAACGCTGCCACCGATTTCTCATCCTTGTTGATATTCGTCATCGTCAGATAAGTGAGTTGGAAGAGAGTCTCCAAATCCTTTGGAGTGGAACGACCTGAGATATACTGACGATCCTCATCAATACTGAGACTTACACTTGCCTGCTTGCCAGCTAAGGCTTTGTCGAGTTCAGACTTCGTGAAGTTTCCGAGACCACTAAACATCGCAACTGTACTAGCAAAGTCCACGTTTATCGGATCTGTATCGACGAAGAGCGATGCACCACCCTTGGCCTCAGCTTGCATCATCACCTCATTATCCTTGAAGTCGGTCTTCTTCAGGATTACACGGGCACCGTTCGAGAGTGTCAGCTCCTTATAGCCAAAGGTCTTATTCTCGGTCTCTTTCACGATCTGTCCCTTGACGGGAAGATCGGCAATCAGAGGTTCCTCCTTCACGTTGTCCACCCAAGCGGTCAGTGTCTCAGCATGGACAGCATCGACGCCAGCCTTCATCTCCTCGGCTGTCACGAAGACATTACCTTCCTTCTCCTGTTGCATATAAAATGCCAGCAGGTTCTTGTCGTTTTCCGGTATCATTTGTCGAATCACCTGATTCACGATGTCGACTGGCAGTTGCTGAGCCAGCGCACTGATTATCTGGTAACGCTCCTCAAGCGAGGGAATAGGCGTCTGCTCCAGATAGTTCTCAATATACTCATTGGCGTACTCCGCGTTCTTTCGCTTATCACGGTTGTCATAGTCTCTCTCCAGCGCACTCAGGTAGTCGGCCTTAGCACGAGCGTATTCCGTTGCCGTAAAACCAAATTTCCGGGCACGGAGAATCTCACGCTCCAAACTCTTTAGGGTCTCTATCTCCTGACCATGCTTAGACACACCGATTAGCGTCACTGCATCCTTCGTACGGACAACATTACCAAGTTTTCCGTTCTGGACAATAGCCTGAAGATATGGACATTCCGGCTGCTGTGAGATCTCATCAAGACGGGCACTGAGCATCCGGCATACCAGATTGCACAGATAATCAGTCACAAGATAGGCTGCCGTTTTCTTGACGGCTACAGGCATCACATCACGTTTGATACCTATACGCAGTATGGGATACGGCAGTTCCTTATCCTTCTCTGCTACGAATATCGGCTGCTCATTGTCGGGCACCAGTTCGTCGACGACCTGTGCAGCATCAGGAGCCACCTTAATATCTGAGAAGAGTTTCTTGATCAGATTCTCGGTATAGTCTACGTCGATATCACCAACGACGACCAGAGCCTGATTATCTGGGCGATACCATTTCCTGTAATAGGCCTCCAGTTCTTCGGGCTTGAAATTATCTACGACCTCCATCGTACCAATCGGCATACGGTAGCCATACTTCGACCCTTGGAACAGCGTCGGCAAGGCACGCTCCAACATACGATCTGCCGCTGCCGTACGATATCGGTATTCGTTATGAATCACATCACGCTCCTTCTCGATCTCCTCCTGGGTGATGGTGATGCCACTTGACCAGTCGCGTAACACCAGCATACAAGAATCGAGAGCCGACTGGCGCTCTGTCGACACATCGGCCACATAATAAACAGTACGGTCGAAAGAAGTATAGGCATTCAGGCTACGGCCATACTCCACACCTATTGTCTGCAGATACTCTACCATCTTCCCTGTGGGGAAATGTTCAGAGCCATTGAAGGCCATGTGCTCCAAGAAGTGAGCCAGTCCACGCTGAGTGTCTTCCTCCTGCACGGACCCGACTCGTTGAGCGATGTAAAAATTCGCCTTCTTCTTGGGTGTGTTGTTGTAACGCAGATAATAAGTCAGTCCGTTGTCAAGTTTTCCGACACGCACTTCCTTGTCTGTAGGGAGTTCTGGCATCTGCTGAGCAGACACTGTTCCGACCATCAGCAGCATCGCTGCTAAAAAAAAATTTGTTATTCTCATATTGTTTGAGGTTTAGTTGATTGTATTCTCGATTGCAAAGATACTGTTTTATTTCTTAACAATACAGTGTTTCACAGATTTTCTTTAGAGAAGAAAGGCCACAGACACACGCATGACGTATACTCTGTGGCAAAAACTCAACATGTTAAAGTAAGAGAGAGAAAACTACTTATTAGCGAACAGCACATTATCGACGGACTCCATCACGAGCATACTACTCAAGAGATACATATTATCCTGTGCTTCGTTCATCCGATAAGTCTTCACAGATGTGAGGCAGGGGGCCATTGAACGGTAAAGCGTCACCTCAGAAGGAAGCGTGTAACACTGTCTGGCTGCATCCCAATGGCTCACCTCCACATTGTATCCCTTCTTATAATATTTATACGTGAGGCGGCTGTCTCTGGTCCAGTTCTGAGCTGCATCATCCCAGCGAAGCATCTCCTTATTCACCAGTCGGTCCTGCTCGTCGTACTCATAACGGTACTCCATCTTATGGACCATCTGATGGTTGGCATCCTGTTCATACACCTCAATCTTATTAATGACGCCGTCCTCCATGTCTGCATTGTACATGTAGCTCACGTCAACGTTGCTAATTGCATTGAAGTACATTGTGAGTACTGTTGCTACGGTGATGATTGTCTCCATATTACTCATTTTTTTGATATTATTACTTTGTTTCTTATCAGTTTTATGTCCTTTCGACGTTGCAAAGATACGACCATTCTCCGGTAACTAATGTTATGCGAATGTTATCATTAGGTTAAATCTAGCCTTAATGTTACCTCCCCCCTATTCCTATGCAGTCTTTTGATATAACGTCAGGACTGACAGTCTTGACGGGTTGTTCATCAAATGACGATGACATGTCACCGACAGACAGATGACCGGGTCTTACGCTCACAAGAGACCCTGAGAAACAAAAAGCAAAGACCGTTATTTCACCATCAACTATTCGATAGGGCAGAACGACAGATTCAACATCCGCCAGTAAAAGGACGAACTTAAAGGTAGAACCTCTGATGGCAAGCAGGAGGAAGTACAAAATAAATGCGTTTTTATTTTGTACTTCTCTTGATTTACACTACCTTTGTGGGCAGTTATGCACAGGAATAAGTATAAATATGTGTCGATTGTGAGTGCTGCGGCAGTCTTACTGCTGCTGGGACTCTATATGTGGATGACGTACCGTTCGGTGACAAGGGATATCTCAGAAAGAGCAACTAACCAACTACCGTGGGCTCTTTTCTGCGAAAGCTATGAGCGTTCGAGATGTTTGTCCAGCGACGACACACTCAGCCTGTCGCAGTTACGCAACGACCTGTCGCTAGTATCCTCGGTAGAAGGTATGAACGACGTGCTGAGTCGCAGATACCATTCCGAGATTTCGCTCGACACATTGGCCTTCTTTGTCGATAGCCTGTTCAGCGTTGTCAACTTGAACCGTGACGTAACCATACAAGAGGTAGATGCCGAAGGACGAGTGCTCCGGCAGAACAACGATAGGAACTCGGCTTTCTCTCTGATTACAAAACCCTTGAGCATCAGGCACGACCAGTCCAAGAGTATCCGGCTATCGCTCAACAACCCCTATCCCGAACTGGCACGCCGGCTCAGTCCGCTGTTTCTTATCAGTGCCATCATCCTCGGTTTCTTTGCCGTGATTATCATCCAACTGTTACGCTTCATCAATGAGCAAGAACAAGTTGCCGCGCTGCGTAACGATTTCTCGTATGCAATGGTTCACGACATGAAATCACCTCTATCCAGTATTATTATGGGTGCCCATTTCCTACACTCGGGAAAGGTTGACGACAAGCCGCAGATCAAGGATAAATATTTCTCCATTATTGAGGAAGAGTCTGAGCATCTACTGGCACTAGTCAATAAACTACTGACCATTTCGAAACTGGAGAATAAGAAACTGATTCTGAACAAATGGGACATCAACATAGAGCCTATCATCCTCGACCTCATAGAAAAAGCCAAAGCAAAAGCAACCAAACCCATAGAGATTACCACCAATCTGGAGATTAAGAACGTGCTAGCCGATGAACAGTATATCACCGAGGCTATCGCCAATCTCATCGACAATGCCATCAAATACTCGAAGGATAATATCAGCATAGAGATTAAAACCATCGACACCGACAAGTACGTCTTATTAAAAGTGCGCGACAATGGTATCGGTATAACCCGTGAAGAGCAGCAGGTCATCTTCGACAAGTTTGGACGGGCAGCCATCCACGAGAAGAATCGTAAGGGTGGTGTTAGTGGTTTCGGACTCGGCCTGAACTATGTGGACCAGGTCATGCTGGCCCATGGAGGTAAGGTCACGGTATCAAGTGAGAAAGACCATTATTCGGAGTTCACGCTCTACATTCCCAAAGTTGAGAGAAACAAAGTATAAAGATATGATCAAATTACTCCTAGTAGAAGACGACGAGTCGCTCGCCTATATCGAGAAGACAGGCCTCGAAGATATCATCGGTGGCTATGAAGTGACCACCGCTTGTAATGGCAAGGAAGGTGTGAAAGCTTGGGAGGAGACACATCCCGACGTAATCATCTCAGATATCGACATGCCCGTGATGAATGGTTTCGAGATGGTGGAGCGTATCCGCGAGACTGACGGTAGCGTGATCATCATCTTCACCTCAGCCCTCACCTCACCAAACGATGTGAAGGCAGGTTACCGTCTTGGCATCAACAACTACGTGAAGAAGCCCTTTGTACCCGAAGAGCTCGATGCCCATATCCAAGCACTGATGAAGATGCGTGGTGGTGCCAAGACACAAAAGGAGACCAGCCACTACAAACTCGGTCGATATACCCTTGATGCCGACCATGCCACTCTACGCAACGACGACACCAACGCGCTGCAGACCATCACCCAGCGCGAAGCACAGATCCTGCGACTACTGGCCGAGAACAAGAACAATGTGGTGCGCCGCGAGGCTATTCTCAGCCGCTTTTGGAACACGGAAGACGACTATTTCGCTTCACGTTCGCTTGACGTCTTTGTGAATAAACTTAGGAAACTGTTATCCGACGAGTCGAAGATCAATCTCAAGACTATTCGAGGTGTCGGTCTGCAACTTCTTGTAGAAGACTAGTCTATCGGCCTGAAGCGATCCATCACCCTGACAAGATATAAGGTAGAAGGAATAATCAGCACGACAGCAAGGGGCATCCCCCACCAGGAAAAAGCCAACTCTGGTACATATATATACACCAGCCAAAAAACAACACCACTTACCAAGATCGGGATAAAACTGCGCGTACATTCAAAAGTCCACATCTCTATCAAAGCAGCCAAGACAATAGGGATGACTAGCCACGGAGTGGGGACACTCAGCCAATTGATCAGGGCAACGACCACCAAAGCCACAGGAATAATAATCTGTGGACGATGCTTCCACTCCAACAGTTCACGAAGCACTGCACCATAGATAACCATAGCACTTATGGCCTCCTGGGCGATGAAACAGACAAGCATCTGAAGCGGACTATCTTTTACAAATTCGGTTATGTCCGACATAAGACGCTTCCCGCCACTTTCCTGTTCAACTCTCATGCAGATCAAAGCCATACCAACCTCTACCAGCACCAACGGAAGAACTATCTTCCACCATGTCCCGTCCGGAATCCTTCCCATCGTATAGCTGGCAAAACCGGAACGGAGAAACACCCAGTGGAGCACAAGGCATACCATCAGAATCAGAATCATCGTCCCGTATGCCATCAGACTTTTAGTATTGGTAGATTCTTCTGGCACACCGGAGAAACCGTCCACAAAGCCCGATACGAAACCCAATAGAGCTCCGCCAACAAACACGATACCGAGCGTGATGCCGACAGCCAACAAAAGATACATAATTGCCTTGTTCATATCTCACACTTTCCAAGTGCAAAGATACGATGATTTTCCGGAACTTATCCTAAAAACAATGTTATCTTTAGGTTAATTCTTTGATCGGCCTCCATCGAGTGTCAAGCGCAAGCCCACCTGCAGATTGAAATTCATGGCCCTATCCTTGAAGAATGTGCTTATGCCACTCCCATTGTCGAAATAGTATTTCAAACCTGGCTCAACATAGACTGCAAACTGCGGAAGAATATGATACTGTAGGCCCAAAGCCGTATTGACCGACCATTGTACGCGATCTTTTCTCAACTCCTGTTCCACTCCATCAGCTATCAGACGAGTCTTCACGTTGAAGTCGGCTTGTCCACCAATTGCGGCATAGGCTCTCAAATGTCCTTTGTTCTTGACATAAAACTGTCCCATAACAGGAATACCAATATCATATAACGTTTGTTCCTTCTTATACAAAACGTGATCTGCCATATTAGAGAAATCGGATCGCAGACGCGTGTATACCAGACCTGTCACCATATAAATCCTCGATGAAATGGGGAAATTAACCGTCAATCCAAACGATATCGGCTGGTGATGTTTCTGCCGTTCCTCATAGTTAACAAGAAAGACAGGATCATCATAGACAGAATTGGGGCGCGACATATATTTCCCACAGTTATAACTGTCCATTAACATAGGATTCATCAGTACACCATTCGAATTCGACTGATCACCAAAGCCGTTTGAGGTATAGAGGCAGAACTCCGCATGACCCTGTTGAGGATTTACCGACTGAGCAATCCGACGATCGAGTTCGCGCATGACATCCTCAGATTCTTTTGCATTTTCCCTGATTTTATTTACACCTTCATCTGCCTTAATCGTCTCTTCCAAAGGCTGTGTAGAAGCTTGTGCAGTATATCGATCCTCTGGAAGAATCAGCCCTTCAGGTTTCTCCAGAATGGCTGGATCATCCTGGACAACATGTACAGGTCTTAATGGATCGTCCGAAACGTTCAAGTCTTCCTGACTCTCTGGCTTTGCCTGCCTATCTGACACTTGCAGAGTTCTCTGAGGTACCACTGCAGACTGAGTCAGGAGAACATCCATAGGATCCAACTTCTTCGCTAATTCAGCGGCTGATTCCTGAACCTTGGCCGATTCCGGTTTCGAAGTTGTCACGACCGTCTCAGCTATCTCAAGAGGCCCCTCACCATCAGCAGATCCCTCACAACCAATCATCCACATCAGATAGCCATTACCAGTCAGCACACCAGCAAAAGCCGCAGCAGTAGTCAACTTTACCCACAAGGGGATGGTACGTGCAGACTGGTGCTTCTGAGGCATCTGGGTAGCAAGCCGAGCCTCTATATCAGCCCACAGACCTTCCGGGGCTGTCTCCTCATAGTCTGACAACCGATCGAATAGCTGTTTTTTCCAATCTTTCTCTTTCATCGCTTTGTGAATATAAGTACTCTTTTATCATTTCCGCCAAAATCTTTTTTGCTCGGGACAGCTGTGAGGCGGACGAATTTTCCCGGATTCCAAGTCTTTGGGCTATCTCCTTATGGGAAAGCTGTTCGAAGACATAGAGGTTCAACACCATCCTGCAGCCTCCTGGCAGTTGTCCAATCATCCTGTTTAGAATATCAGGTGGCACATTTTCTACCTCCCTCCCCCCCTCTTCTGCAGCATCAGGAATCTCATCAGTAAAGTGCAGCCGCTCATGTTCCTTCAGCCAGTCGATTGCCCGGTTAGCGACGATCCGCGATATCCATGCCTTCAGTGAGCCTTCTCCCCGATAATCAAATTCATTGATAGAAGTTAAAATATTGATGAAGCTATCCTGAAGAATGTCTCGCACGTCATCTCTCTCCGGAACATACCTTAGACCGATGGCCATGGCATATCCTGAATAGCGGTCGTAAAGGCGGCGTAACGCCTGTCGGTCACCGCAGTGTATCGCGTCGAGTAGTTGTCGTTCTGTCTCTATCACACCTACCCTACTTTCTTTTTCGTATTATATATCAGCATCATGGGTGATGACAATACTTTCGTCTGTTGCTCTCTTGTCTGCAAGTTTGTTACAGCAATCTTATCTACACGAATACCCAACGACCATAAGTGCGTTGTGATACTATACATAGCCGTTCCATTCTCCTCACTAATCAAATCAACCCGATACCCCACATCATCAATAGTAACACAAAAGGATCTTCCATTATTTAAGGTGGCATAACCCGCCTCTCTGGAGAGACCTACGACCTTATATTTTATGATTTGAGTAGTTTCCGGAAAATTGAAGACAGGAGTAGTGGCGGTATCGGACTCACCAAACGGAAACAAGGCTTCCACCCCGGGAGACTGCAATATAGCCTGTTCTGGTAAGATAATCTTCATGGTGTCGTTGGTAACTTCCAACCGGGCAGTAGCCACGACCATCTCATCGACAACCCACTCGCCATCGAAGACTCCCTGCGAAACCGTCTGATTGTTTGATGGTTTCTTTCCACTATTCAAATAATCCATATTTGAGGGATAAAGATCACTGATGGATTCCTTAATCTTACCATCCTCCACCGAACAGGAAGCATAGAACACAGATCCTATCAATAATACCCAAACCTTCATATTCACTATCTTCTTCATACACTCCATGATGTGCTTTAATTTATCTATATAACTGCAAAAATACAAAACCTTGCAGCGAATCTTCACAATTTAAGATTCTTTAAGTTTTTTGCGTCGATTTTTTCTTACGTTTAATTCCTAATCATACTTTGAGGAAGGGCGCTTTTCATCCATAAAGAGTCGACTTTCAAAGGCCATTCAGTCCTGAAAGTATTTACATATAAGTTGTCATCGCTTTCCGCAGCCTCAATTGAGGGGACATGACGCGTTATCCCATGCTCCAATATGCTGAAAGGAAATCCTAGAAGTCTTTGCGTTCTTTGTAGATGACATTGTTGGCACCACTGGTAATCTGAAGTGCCTCAGGATGTTCTTTGATGTAAGAATCGATATGACGCACGCGTTTCTCCTCAAGGATCTCATCGACGGCTATCAGGATACCCGTCTCCTCCACATCACCAAATCCATAGTTGATGGCAGTACCAAAAAGCTTCATGGTAGGTGAAAGACTCATATAGGCGTTCACCAAGGGAGGAATATTATAACCAAGTTTACGAATCTCTGTATTCAGAATCTTATAATCTTTCTTGAAATCCTCTTCTGAGAACAATCGTTCTAATTCCAATGGATCTGCTTCAATTTTCAGCGGTTTCATCGGTATAATCAAATGTTCTTTGTCATCGAAATGTTTCTTTAAGAAATAAAGAATCATATCACGTCCTTTTCGAATATATGACGGATACATCGTCATCTTTCCAAAGAAATATTTCACGTTGGGCTTGATAACCGTCAGCGCACCTAAACCATCCCACAGATTATCCAAAGCAAAAAGACTCTTCGCCCCCATTCGCGAACTCTGATAAGGCAATGCCACGAACGAACGACCCAATTCTATCGTATAAGGCATATAGTCGTTCAAGAATTTATCGGAGAAATGGAACATGTGACTAGTAGCCAACTTGGGTTGCCCATTGTCATCCATCTCCCAGCAAGAGCCTTCCAGATAACGATAGCCACCAATAATCTCTTCGGCCTCCGGATTCCACACAATCAACTGCTTGTAGCAATTGTCACAAATATCAAATTCATCGATATCCATCTCCTTGCCAGTACCGCCTCCCGCTTCTCGGAAAGCGATTTCGCGCAGTCGTCCGATCTCTTTCATCACGTTTGGCGCATTATGAGCCGTGACTACATAGATCTCGTTGTGACTCTTGTTGGTCATCCGCAACTGACGCTCTTTGGTCAATTCACTTTTCAGAAGCGCTTTGTCGATCGGTTGGATAATCTCTTGTTCCATCTCTTTGTTTGGTTAATGGGTTATTGGCTTGGTGTTATAGGTCATATACTCGTTCTCGGACAAATTGAGCCCATTCCATCGGGCTTTTACTCTTATCGAAAGTCTGCCATGGTATTGGTTCTCCGACCTTCACCTGGAAGGTTTTATGTACATTTTTGTACATTTCATCGACAAGAAAAAGCATCGCCAGATTAAATGGCAGACACTTGTCGCTAAAGTTAGCCAGGCGATAAAAGAAATTACTATTTTGCCCACTGAAGCGGATAGGCACCACATCTCGGTGGTATTCCACACTCTTTGAAACAAAAGTCTTCGTCCAAGGGATGTCACTAACGACGCCATGGTGGCGACGGGAACAAAGACCGGCAGGGAACATCAGCATATGGTTATCACTCTCAAAGCCTGCCTTCACCATTGCGGGGAAATTACGCCCCTGATGTCCGGTCTTGTTAATAGGAATACATACGGGAGCCAGTCCTGGCAGATTCATCAGCAGGTCGTTAACCAGATAACGAAATCTCCCGTCATAATGACGCCCGATAATCGCACCCAGTGCCACACCATCCACACCACCCAAAGGATGATTACTAACAAACGTGTATAGGCGGCCGTCATCCGGAGCAGGTAGGTTTTCTTTTCCTTCAACCTCAAGCATCATATCTAGATACCCCACACAGGCTTCCAGCCAATCTACTCCTGACTTATCACGGCTTTCCCACAGAAAAGCATTGACCTCGTCCTGATGTGCTATTCGTTTCAGCCAAGCGACCAAAGGACGGGGGACGAACCTCGCCTTTGCTCCCATCTTCTCTTTCAGGATATTATCAATGTCTATCGTCTTCTCTGTGATAGTTGCCATTTCTCTCATTCATACTAACAATTTGCAAAAATAGCACATTTCTTTCAATTCTGAGCAAGAAAAGCAAAAAAATCTTTTAATTTAAAGGTATTTTGTTCACCATTGATGCTTTTCTAATACCGTTATGCCATTAATCAATATTCATAAGCGAACAGATTGTCGGAAACAATCCACAAGAAGCATCTATAAAAGAAAGTTAAAAATCAAAAAAAGTGGGGAAAAGTGGCGCAGAGTGGGGGATTTTTATATAACTTTGTAACCGAATTCATATAAATATGTACGTATGAGATTTCTAGGAAATATAGAAGCCAAGACCGATGCGAAGGGAAGAGCCTTTCTGCCAGCAGTCTTCCGCAAGGTGCTTCAGGCATCTGGTGAAGAAAATCTGGTATTGAGGAAAGACGTCTTCCAAAGTTGTCTTGTGCTCTATCCCGAAAGCGTGTGGAACGCTCGACTAGACATGCTCAAATCACAGCTTCGCCCGTGGGAATCTGTCCACCAGCAGGTTTTTCGTCAGTTTGTGTCAGCGGCAGAAGTCGTGACACTTGACGGCAATGGTCGATTTCTTATATCCAAACGTTTACAAAAGATTGCGGAGATCGACCAGGACATTCAGTTTATCGGCATGGATGATACCATCGAGATCTGGTCACCTAGGAATCTGGAGCGCACACTTAAGACAGACGAGGATTTTGAAAAAGAATTTGAACAGATAATGAATGCCAACGATGCCATATGATGACAACTGCCGAGACATATCATGTACCAGTACTCCTTCGGGAGAGCATCGACGGGCTTGATATCAAGCCCGACGGTGTTTATGTAGATGTTACCTTTGGTGGCGGTGGGCACAGTCTGGAAATCCTTCGACGACTAGGTAAAAACGGGCACTTGTTTAGTTTCGACCAAGATGAAGACGCCGAGAGGAATCTCCTCAGCGATGACCGATTTACGTTTGTCAGAAGCAATTTCCGATATCTCAAGAATTGGATGCGTTACTACGACGTGGATCATATTGACGGTCTATTGGCAGACCTCGGTGTGTCGAGTCATCACTTCGATGACGAGTCACGCGGATTCTCTTTCCGCTTCGACGCCCCCCTTGACATGCGAATGAACAAGCGTGCAGGCATGACGGCTGCTGAGATCCTCAACAGTTACAGCGAAGAGATGCTAGCTGACGTTTTGTACCTTTATGGAGAACTGAAAGGTGCACGCAAGATCGCTGCTGCCATTGTTAAAGCACGAGGCGAAAAGCCCATCAAGACCACCGACGATCTGATACAGATTACGGGTAAGTTACTACAACGTGAGAGGCCACGTCCAGGCGAACGTGGTGCTACTATGCCCGAGAAGAAAGAGATTGCCAAACTATTCCAGGCATTGCGCATAGAGGTGAACCACGAAATGGACGCTCTCAAGGAGATGTTGAACGGTGCCCGGGAAATGCTTGGGAAAGGTGGGCGTCTCTCGGTTATCACCTATCACTCTCTGGAAGACCGTATAGTAAAGAACGTTATGAAGACCGGCAATGCCGAAGGGAAGATGAAACAAGATTTCTTTGGGCGAACGGAAGCTCCTTTCAGACAACTCAGCAACAAGGTCATCGTGCCCAGCAATGAGGAACAAGAACGCAACCCACGCAGCCGAAGCGCCAAGCTGAGAGTAGCAGAGCGTATATAGCCTACCCCTCCTTTTTAGTATCAAAATGAGAGAGAGATGAGAAGGAATGATGATATAGAACTGAAAATCGATGACACCACTACTGAGGCCATCCAAGAAGAGGAGAGGTCGAGGGATGAGGCTGCCGAGATGAGGGAGCAGGCGAGGAAGGCCATTCAAATGATCAAGGAGACGGTCAGTGAAGAGGATCCGAAGCTAACGCCGACCCTAACACTGAGGACCATCCTTGGCGGTGATTTCCTGACAGCTGACATGGTACGCCGTAACATTTGGCTCTTTGTACTGATGGTGATTTTCACCATTGTCTATGTCGCGGTCAGATACCAGTGCCAACAAGACATGATTGCCATTGACAAGCTGGAGAAAGAGTTACTCGACGCCAAGTACAAGGCCCTGTCAAGCTCCAGTACTCTTACAGAGAAATGCCGTGAGAGTCACGTACTCCATGCCCTTAAACAAAACAAGGACAGCCTACTGCATATCGCAGACCAGCCGCCCTATATTATAAATGTACCCGAATAAGGAACAGAATGAGCAAGTTTAAGAGTGACAAGGTAATGCCTCGCTACTTCGCCATTGCGGTAGTTCTGACGCTGATAGGGTTTGCCATCGTCGGCAAGGCCCTATACATCATGACGGCAAGGAAGACCTACTGGACTCAGGTAGCCTCACGACTAAAGCGCGACAGTGTCAGCGTGAAACCTAGTCGTGGAAATATTCTGAGTTGCGATGGTCAACTGATGGCCACCAGCATTCCGGAATATCGGGTATATATAGACTTCCAGGCCGGAACCGATGATTCCATCGGCATCCATAAACGCGACTCCATCTGGGCAGAAAAAATCGACAGTATCTGTGATGGCCTTCATCAGATATTCCCCATGAAGTCGGCTGCCGATTTCAAGACAAAGCTGCTGGAAGGTAAAAGAAAAATCCAGAAGAATGGCAAGGCGGGAGCCCGACACTGGGCCATATGGCCACGGCGCATCAATTATAACACGTTCTGTGAAGTGCGACAACTTCCCATCTTCAAAGAGCCTGTCTACAAGGGCGGTTTCCACTGGGAAGAGTTCAACTCACGAAACCATCCGTTCAGCACTCTTGCCGTACGTACCGTCGGTGACATGTACGGTGCCAAGGACAGCGCCAAGAACGGTTTAGAACTGTCGTACGATTCTCTGTTGCGTGGCACCAATGGATTGATGCATCGACGGAAAGTACTGAACAAGTACATGGATATCCCTGTCCAAAGTCCCATCGACGGATATGATATCGTGACGACCATCGATGTTGGCATGCAGGACTTAGCGGAGCGTGCCGTCATCGAGGAGTTAAAAGAAATCGGCGGCGAAATGGGTGTAGCTATCCTTATGGAGGTAAAGACCGGTGACGTGAAGGCTATTGTGAACATGACACGCGGTGCCGATGGAGAATACCATGAAATGGTAAACAACGCGATCAGCTACCGCTGTGAGCCGGGTTCCGTGTTCAAAGTCGCCTCCTTCCTCGTTGCTCTTGACGACGGGGTCATTCCCAATGATACCAGCTTTATAATTCATACAGGCAGTGGAGTGATGGAGATGCACGGTCGTCCGATGAAAGACCATAACTGGCGTCGCGGAGGTTATCAGGACATCAACGTCGCACGTGCACTGGAGGTAAGTTCGAACATAGGCGTAAGTTATGTCATTGATAAATTTTATGGTAACAATCCCAAAAGGTACGTACAAGGGCTCTACCGTGTAGGTATCCATGAGGATCTGAGACTACCACTGGTAGGCTACCAACCGCCATATATCCGTATGCCCGACACGAAGACCACCGACCGTGCCAAGTATTGGAGCAAAACCACTTTGCCTTGGATGAGTATTGGATATGAGACACAGATTGCCCCTATCAACACCGTGGCTTTCTATAACGCCATAGCCAACGATGGAAAGATGATGCAGCCCCGATTCGTGAAACAGCTCATGAAGAACGGTGAGGTAGTCAAGGAATTTGAGCCCATCGTTCTGAAGGAACGCATCGCAAAGCCCCAAACCATCAAGATGATGCAAACCATTCTGGAACACGTCGTCAGTCAGGGGCTCGGCCGTAAGGCCGGTTCACGATCCTTCAAGGTTGCTGGAAAAACCGGTACGGCACAGGTAGCAGATCAATACGGAAGCTATCACTCTGGTACAACACGTTACTGGCTCAGTTTTGCCGGATTCTTCCCTGCCGACAATCCACGCTACTCCTGTATCGTCTGTCTAAAGAAGTCCGGTCTTCCTGCCTCAGGCGGTGGCATGAGTGGTGTCGTATTCCACAATATCGCAGAAGGAGTCATGGCACAGAGCCTCAAGCGTAATGTCGATGACGCACGCGACTCCTTGTCGGTGATGATACCCGATGTCAAGAGTGGAGATATGGTTGCCGCTAATTATGTACTGAGTCACCTCGGCATCAGGACCGATACCAATTGGGACGGTTCATATGCCAACGGGAACCCCGTCTGGGGCAGGGCACATAAAGGAAATAAAGATGTCGTTCTTTCACAGGTGAGGACCCACAGGAACATCGTCCCCGACGTCATCGGTATGGGCGCTCGCGATGCAGTGTTTCTACTTGAGAACCGTGGTGTAAAGGTTCATCTTAGGGGCAGAGGCAAGGTCAAGTCCCAGAGTATCTACGCGGGTACCGTTATCCGTCAGGGCATGACTTGCGAGCTGATATTGGAATAATAAAATAAGAAAAGATATGAAACTGAATGAACTGCTCAATCATGTGAATGTGTTGACCATCCTTGGCGATCCGGAGAAGGATATCTGCGGTGTAAATATCGACTCCCGTCGCATAGAGGCAGGTCATCTCTTCATCGCCATTCCAGGCACACAAACCGACGGGCACCGATTCATCCCGAAGGCTATCGAACTAGGAGCTACCGCAATCCTCTGCGAACAGCTTCCCGAAGAACAGAAAGCAGAGGTGACCTATGTCGTTGTGACATCGACCGAGGCTGTTGTAGGACAGATTGCCACCCTTTTCTACGGTGATCCGTCTACTAAACTGAAACTTGTAGGTGTAACAGGTACCAATGGAAAGACGACAATCGCAACCTTATTATATAACATGTTTCGAGCGTTCGGACACAAGTGCGGACTGCTCTCGACGGTCTGTAACTATATAGAGGGAGAACCTATCCCTGCCGACCATACCACACCCGATCCTATCGAGCTAAATAAACTGCTGGCTCGGATGGTGGAAGCCGGGTGCGAGTATGCTTTCATGGAATGTTCTAGCCATGCCATTGCCCAGAAGCGTATCGGCGGACTGAAGTTTGCTGGCGGACTCTTCACCAATCTGACCCGCGACCATCTCGACTACCATAAAACCTTCGAGAACTACCGCGACGCAAAGAAGGCCTTTTTCGATGGGCTCGGTAAGGATGCGTTTGCCATTACCAATGCCGATGACAAGAACGGTATGATTATGGTACAGAACTGTCAGGCGCAAATCAAGACCTATTCGACCCGACGCATAGCTGATTTCAAGGCAAAGATTATCGAGTGTCATTTTGAGGGTATGTACCTCGATATCAACGGGAAAGAGGTAGGTGTGCAGTTCATTGGAAAATTCAACGTCAGCAACCTGCTCGCCGTCTACGGGGCAGCCGTTATGCTTGGAAAAAAGCCTGAGGACATCCTGGTGATTCTCAGCACATTGAAGAGCGTCAATGGCCGTCTAGAGCCCATCCGTTCGCCAGAAGGCTATACTGCCATTGTGGACTATGCCCACACCCCCGATGCTCTAGAAAACGTACTCAATGCCATCCACGAGGTGCTCGACGGCAAGGGAAAAGTTATCACTGTCTGCGGTGCAGGCGGTAACCGCGATAAAGGCAAACGTCCGTTGATGGCACAAGAGGCCGTGAAGCAAAGCGATAAGGTCATTATTACTAGCGATAACCCACGTTACGAGGAGCCACAGGCTATCATTAATGATATGCTCGCCGGTCTGGACAATCGGCAAATGAAGAAGGTGATCAGCATCGTCGATCGCCGTGAAGCCATTCGTACAGCCTGCATGCTCGCTCAGAAAGGCGATGTTATCCTCATTGCCGGTAAGGGGCATGAAGATTATCAGGAGATTCAAGGCGTGAAACACCACTTTGATGACAAAGAGGTGGTCCGCGAAATCTTTAGTTTATAGCTGATTGTTTTATGAGTTTGGAATTAAAAATTTGAGTTGATATGCTATACTATCTTTTCCGATTCCTCGATCAGTATGATATCCCTGGGTCACACATGTGGTCCTATATCTCGTTCCGTGCCATACTGACGCTTATTCTCTCACTCGTCATCTCTGCCTGGTTCGGCGAACGGTTCATCAAATGGATGAAACGCAGGAAAATCTTTGAGACCGAGCGCGACCCGAGCATCGACCCGTTCGGCGTTGAGAAGAAAGGTGTTCCCACCATGGGCGGCATCATCATTATCGTAAGTATTCTCGTGCCAGTACTCTTATTGGGGCGCATCCGGAACATCTACTTAATATTGATGATAGCAACCACCATTTGGCTGGGATTCCTTGGATTTATGGATGACTACATCAAAATCTTCCGACGCAACAAGGATGGGTTAAAAGGAATGTATAAGATCATCGGGCAAGTGAGCATCGGTTTTATAGTTGGTTTGACACTCTGGCTGAGTCCTGACGTAGTAGTTCGTGAGAACGTCAACATCGAGCAACAAAACCAGGAGATCGTGGTCAAGCACAAGAAAGAGGCAGTAAAGTCACTACAGACTACAATTCCGTTCATCAAAAACCACAATCTGAACTATTCAAACATCATGGCGTTCTGCGGAAAGTACAAGGTGGCTGCCGGATGGGTAATCTTCGTCTTTATTACCATTTTCGCAGTAACTGCTGTCTCCAACGGTGCCAATCTCAACGATGGTATGGACGGCATGTGTGCCGGCAACTCCGCCATTGTAGGTGTAGCATTGGGCATCCTCGCCTATGTATCATCACATATTGGCTACGCATCATATTTCAATATCATGTACATCCCTCACTCTGAAGAATTGGTGGTATTCCTCTGCGCATTTATAGGTGCCATGATTGGTTTTCTCTGGTATAACGCCTTCCCCGCACAGATCTTCATGGGTGACACTGGTTCATTGACCATTGGTGGTATCATCGGCGTATGTGCCGTCATCATCCATAAGGAACTGCTATTACCGATTCTCTGCGGCATCTTCTTCGTTGAGAGTTTGAGCGTTATCATCCAGACCCAGTGGTTCAGAATTCAGAAGCGCAAGGGGAAACGTGTTCGCGTGTTCCGTGCGACACCTATCCACGATACCTTCCGTAAACTGGACTCACAACTCGATGCGACCAGCACCTACATTCTAAAGGGCTGGCCACACCGTCCGTTCCATGAGTCAAAGATTACCATCCGTTTCTGGATAACCAGCATCATCCTAGCTGCATTAACCATCATCACGCTTAAGATGAGATAAAATCATATCAAACAGATAATACATCATGAATAAAAGAATAGTCATATTAGGAGCAGGAGAGAGTGGTGCCGGTGCTGCTGTCCTTGCCAAAAAAGAAGGTCTCGACGTATTTGTATCTGACATGTCGAAGATTGCCGACAAATACAAACAGATGCTTAACGACCGACATATCGAATGGGAAGAGGGTCAGCATACGGAAGAGAAAATTTTGAATGCCGACGAGATCATCAAGAGTCCTGGCATACCCGATACGGCACCGATGGTGAAAAAAGCACTTGAGAAAGGAATCCATATCATCAGTGAGATTGAGTTTGCCAGTCGATATACCAATTCGAAGATGATCTGCATTACAGGGTCAAACGGAAAGACAACAACCACCTCGCTCATCTACCATATCTTCAAAGAGGCAGGCTATGATGCCGGATTGGCAGGAAACATAGGAAACTCGCTAGCACTGCAAGTGGCAGAACAGCCACACGAATATTACATCATCGAGTTGAGCTCATTCCAACTTGACAACATGTATGACTTCCGCGCTAATATCGCCATATTATTAAATATCACCCCCGACCATCTCGACCGCTACGGCTTTGAGATGCAGAACTACGTCAATGCCAAGATGCGTATCATCCAGAATCAGACTTCACAGGATGCCTTCATCTACTGGGCAGATGACCCCATCATCAAACGCGAGCTGGAAAAATATGACATCAAGGCCATTCAATACCCCTTCTCCGAAATCAAAGAAAAGGGCGTAATCGGCTATATCGAGGAGGGTCAGTATAAAATCGAGGAGCCAGAGCCATTCAATATGGAACAGGAAAGCCTCAGTCTGACAGGCAAACACAACCTTTACAACTCACTGGCCGCTGGTATCGCTGCCGACATCGCCGGAATCAAGAAAGAAGAAATCCGCAAGAGCCTCAGCGATTTCCCTGGCGTAGAGCACCGTCTGGAGAAAGTATGTACCGTACGGGGCGTACAGTATGTAAACGACTCCAAGGCCACGAACGTTGACGCTTGCTGGTATGCCCTGGAAGCTATGAAGACCAAGGTCATCCTTATCATCGGCGGAAAAGACAAAGGAAATGATTACGATCCCATAAAACCGCTGATTAAGAAGAAGTGCTCTGGCATCGTTTATCTTGGTGCCGACAATCAGAAGTTACACGATAACTTCGACAGTTTGGGTATACCCATACGCGACACCCACTCCATGAAAGAGTGCGTGAAGGCTTGCTATGAGATGGCCAAGCCCGGTGAGACCGTACTACTCAGTCCCTGCTGTGCCTCTTTTGACCTCTTTAAAAATATGGAGGATCGTGGTGAGCAGTTTAAGGAATTGGCCAGAAGTCTATAAAAGCCCGAAACAAAACGACAACGTCCATGAACAAGAAAATAGGAAACATCTTCAAAGGAGACAAGGTTATCTGGATGGTATTTTTCTTCCTCTGTATGATCAGCATTGTTGAGGTATTCTCGGCCTCCAGCAACTTGACATACAAGAGCCAGAATTATATGGGGCCTATTTTCTACCACACACTGATGATTCTCTTCGGTGTATTCATAGCCGTTGTTACATTAAATATTCCTTGCCGTTATTTCAAACTTATGACCCCCTTCCTACTGATTATATCAGGCATCACCCTACTATGGGTGCTGATTGGAGGAGAATCCATCAACGGCGCTAACCGCGTCATTTCACTGCCTGGTGGTGTCACTTTCCAACCATCGGAGATCGCCAAAGGCACCATGGTTCTAATAACGGCCCAGATTCTCAGTGCTATGCAGCATGAGGACGGAGCAGATAGGAAAGCTTTTAAGTACATTCTTTGGATTGTCGTACCAACAGCCGCCCTAATAGGTATTGAGAACCTGTCGACAGCTGCTCTGCTACTGGTTGTCATTTTCCTGATGATGTTCATCGGACGCGTCCCGATGGTTCAGATGGGGAAACTGGTGGGAGTCGTCACCGTCCTTGTTGCAGTGTTCCTAACACTAGTACTGACGTTGGGCAGTATCGGTGCAGAAAAGGAAAACAGCACCCAGACAGTTGAAACGGTCACCGCCCATTCCACAGATACAAAAGTCATTAAGGGCGGTGGTGTGTTCCATCGTTTCGTTACATGGCGTAATCGTATTGTGAAGCATCTCGACAAGAAAGATGTGCCCCCATCAGAATACGATCTCGATAAAGATGCACAGGTAGCCCATGCCAACATCGCTATCGTATCGAGCAACATCATCGGCAAAGGACCAGGACAGTCAGTAGAACGCGACTTTCTCTCACAAGCCTTCTCCGATTTTATCTATGCCATCATCATCGAGGAACTCGGTATTATCGGTGCCGTATTCGTTGTTTTCCTCTATATCGTCCTTCTTTACAGAACAGCACGCATCGCCAGCCGCTGCGAAAACAACTTCCCAGCCTTCCTAGCCATGGGACTGGCACTACTGCTGGTGATACAAGCAACCTTTAACATGCTAGTAGCAGTAGGTATCGCCCCTGTTACGGGTCAGCCCCTTCCTCTTATCAGCAAAGGTGGTACCTCAACCATTATCAACTGTGCATATATCGGTGCTATTCTCAGCGTCAGCCGCTCTGCTAAAAAAAGGGCGGTAAAAGTAGCGATAAACGAAATATAATTTGTAATTTTGCACACAATTAATAAAGGTATGGAGAAAGAGTTAAGAGTGATTATCAGTGGAGGCGGAACAGGAGGTCATATATTCCCTGCCATCTCCATCGCTAATGCCATAAAAGTCCTACGCCCCAATGCCAGCATCCTATTTGTCGGTGCCATCGGGAGAATGGAAATGCAGCGTGTGCCTGCCGCTGGCTATGAAATCAAAGGACTGCCAATCTGCGGTTTCGATCGTAAGAACTTACTAAAGAATGTGAAAGTATTGTTCAAGATATACGAGAGCCAGCGGATGGCCAAGAAAATCATCAAAGATTTCCAACCACAGGTAGCTGTCGGCGTAGGAGGCTATGCCAGTGGTCCAACATTGAATAAAGCTGCAGCCCTGGGCATTCCATGTCTCATTCAGGAGCAAAACTCTTATGCAGGGGTCACTAACAAACTGCTCGCAAAGAAAGCCAAGAAAATATGCGTAGCTTATGAAGGCATGGAACGTTTCTTTCCGGCAGAAAAGATCATCATGACCGGTAACCCCGTACGACAAGCCCTGCTTGACACCACAGTTACCCGCGAAGAAGCCTTAAAGGGTCTGGGACTTGATCCGACCAAGAATACCATCCTTTTAGTAGGCGGTAGTCTGGGAGCCAGAACCATCAACGAGAGTGTGCTTCAGCATCTGGATCTTATCAAGTCGTCAGACGTACAGTTCATCTGGCAGACTGGGAAATACTACAGTGCTGAGATTGCCGAGAGACTGCGGATTGGTGAACCTTGCTCAGGAACTCATCTGAAAGGCGAGGATCTCCCAAACCTGAAGGTTACTGATTTCATTACTGACATGGGAGCTGCCTACAAAGCTGCAGACCTTGTCATCAGTCGTGCCGGTGCCAGTAGCATCTCTGAATTCTGCCTGATTGGAAAACCTGTAATCCTCGTACCTAGTCCGAATGTTGCTGAGGATCACCAAACCAAGAACGCACTAGCACTCTCTACCCGTGATGCGGCCATCTACGTCAAAGATACCGATGCGCCCAGCTGTCTGCTGGATTTGGCCATCAGAACTGTCAACGACGAAGCCAAATTGAAATCACTCAGTCAGAACGTACTGAAACTTGCACTACCCGACTCTGCCGAAATCATCGCCAAAGAAGTCATCAAACTGGCAGAGGCATGATGTCACATTAACATCTATTATCTAGCAATATGGAACTGAATCAGATAAAAGCAGTCTATTTCATAGGAGCCGGTGGTATTGGTATGAGCGCCATCGCCCGCTATTTTCTAAAAAAAGGACTCGTTGTAGCGGGCTATGACAAGACTCCCTCCGACCTGACACTTCAGTTGGAGAAAGAAGGCATGCTCATCCATTATGATGAGGATATTGAGAAAATCCCCCAACCTTGTAAACAACAAGACTGTTGTCTTATCATCTATACTCCAGCCATTCCTGCTGATCATCAGGAACTTTGCTATTTCCAAGAGAACGGCTTTGAAATCCAGAAACGAGCACAAGTACTTGGCACTCTGACACAGGCTCATAAGGGGCTCTGTGTGGCGGGTACCCATGGTAAGACCACCACCTCGACGATGTGTGCCCATATCATGCATCAGAGTCATCTGGACTGTAATGCCTTCCTTGGAGGCATATCCAAGAACTACGGCACGAACTATATCCTCTCCGACTCCGACTATGTGGTCATTGAGGCCGACGAGTTTGACCGCTCCTTCCACTGGCTGCGTCCTTGGATGAGCGTCATTACCTCTACAGACCCTGACCACCTTGACATCTATGGTACAAAAGAAGCCTATCTTGAGAGTTTCAGCCACTACACAGAACTGATCCAGCCGGGAGGAGCATTGATCATTCACCGCGATCTGGAGATGAAGGAGCATATCCAACAAGGGGTAAGGCTCTACGACTACAGTCTCGACAAAGGAGACTTCCATGCAGAGAATATTCGCATTGGCCATGGAGAAATCATTTTTGATTTCATATCACCTGTAGAGAACGTAAAAGACATACAACTGGGGCAACCCGTGCCCATCAACATCGAGAATGGCATCGCCGCTATGGGCATGGCACAATTGAACGGTTGTACGGCCGAGGAACTGAGAAATGGAATGAAGACATTCTGCGGTGTGGACCGACGTTTCGATTTCAAGATCAAGACAGACCGAATGGTTTTTCTCAGTGACTATGCCCACCACCCGAAAGAAATCTACCAAAGTGCTAAAAGCATCAGGGAACTCTACCGCGACAAGCATATCACCGCCATCTTCCAGCCTCATCTCTATACGCGCACTCGTGACTTCTACAAGGACTTCGCCGATGCACTGAGTCAGTTGGACGAAGTGGTGCTCACAGAGATCTATCCTGCACGTGAACAACCCATTGAGGGTGTCACGTCAAAACTAATATATGACAACCTCCACGAAGGGGTAAAGAAAGAAATCATTAGAAAAAACGACGTGCTCGACTACGTAAAAGCTCACGAATTCGAAGTACTCATCGTCCTTGGCGCCGGTGACCTCGACAATCAGGTGCCACAAATCAAGAAATTGTTAGAAAGTAAAATGTCATAAGTGTTAGATTATCAAAATGTCCATTAACTGGAAAAAAACCATTCTCGTCGTATGCGATATCGCCATTGCCGCATATCTACTACTGGCCGTCACCGCGTTTAACAAACCGGATGTGAAGGCTACGTTGTGCTCGGAGGTGAAGATTAATATCAAAGAGAACCTCGTGAATGGATTTCTGACAACATCTGAAATCAAGAATATTCTGTCGTGCGACAAGATATATCCACTATCACAACCCATGGAGAGTATCAGTCCCCGACAGATAGAAGAGACACTGCAGAAGAGTCCGTTCATTGAAAAGGCAGAGTGCTATAAGACGCAAGGTGGACATGTGTGCATTGATGTCAGACAGCGAATTCCCGTCGTCCGGGTGATGGCCAACAACGGAGAAAGCTACTACGTGGACATCAACGGCAATATGATGCCAGAGACACGTTATGTTACGGATCTAGTTATCGCCACCGGAGCGATTAGTCACAAATACGCACAAGGCACACTAACCCGGGTTGCCAACCACATTCTTCAGAATCAGTTCTGGAAGAACCAGATTGTACAGATCAACATCCTGCCAGACGGCTCAATGGAGATGGTGCCACGTATCGGAGATCATATCGTCTATCTGGGTGCCCCTAACCATATCGACAAGAAACTAGAACGATTACGTAAGTTCTACCTTTATGGTCTGAACAAGGCCGGATGGAACAAATACCACTACATAAGTGTGGAATTTGACAACCAGATTATCTGTAAGAAAAATAGTAGAAAAAATAAATCATAGAAGAGATGGCAGCAAAGGAATTTATCGTAGCTATTGAACTCGGTTCATCCAAAATGACCGGTATCGCGGGGCAGAAGAATCTCGACGGCAGCATCCAAGTGCTGGCTGTGGTAAAAGAGGACTCTTCCGCATTCATCCGCAAGGGAGTGGTCTATAATATAGACAAGACCGCCCAATGCCTTTCCAACATTGTCAAGAAGTTGGAAACACAACTGAAAACAGAGATCACTCAAGTATATGTCGGCGTAGGTGGACAGTCTATCCGTGGCGTAAAAAATGTGGTCTCCAAAGACCTCCCCATGGAGACCATCGTCACCCAAGATATGATCATAGAACTGATGGATGCCAACCGCAATATGACCTATCAGGATCAAGAGATCCTCGACGCTGCCGTTCAGGAATATAAGGTTGGTGGTCAGCTACAACTCGACCCTGTTGGTATCCAAGCTACACACTTGGAAGGCAACTTCCTCAACATCCTTGAAAGGAAAACCTTCTACAAAAACCTCAACAAGTGCTTTGAGACGGCAGGCATCAATGTGGCAGAGATGTACCTCGCCCCATTGGCACTGGCAGACAGTGTGCTGACAGAAGCAGAGAAGCGTTCAGGCTGCGCCCTCGTTGACTTAGGAGCCGATACAACCACCGTTTCCGTCTACTCTAAGAACATCCTTCGCCATCTGGCTGTCATTCCTTTGGGCAGCAATAATATCACTAAAGATATTGCCACTCTTCAGATGGAGGAGAGCGATGCCGAGCACATGAAACTCAAATACGCATCAGCTTTCACAGATAATAATGATATTGATAACGATTTGAAGTATTCCATCGACCCAGAACGCCAGGTGGAAAGCCGTAAGTTTATTGAGATTGTCGAGGGGCGTCTGGAGGAAATCATCGAGAACGTGTGGTATCAGATCCCATCTGAGTATTATGACAAACTGCTTGGTGGTATCATCCTGACAGGTGGTGGTTCCAACCTTGTCAATATCGAAAAGGCTTTTGCCAATCATACACACATCGAAAAGATCCGCATTGCAAGATTCGTAACGCAAACCATCATCTCTAACAACGAAGATATCAAAATCCACAATGGTATGATGAATACCGTACTTGGTTTGTTGGCGAAGGGCGACATCAACTGCGCCGGCAATGCCGTTGATCCAAACGGCGACTTGTTCGGTTCACAGAAAACTACCGATCAACGACCTGCCGACCTACGACCAGCTCGCCAAGCGACTGACATTCCTGCCGGTGTCATCCGTACGGAAGCCGAAAAGAAAGCTGCCGAGGAAGAGAGACGCCGTCAGCAGGAAGAAGAGGATCGTATCAAACGAGAAGAGGAATTCAAGCAAAAAGAAGAAGAGGAACGTATCCGTAAGGAAAACAGCATCTGGAATAAGGCACTGAAGAGCCTCAAACAGTTTGGTAGGACCATCGTTGAGGAGGAATAAGAGAGTTTTGAGTTTTGTATTTACAGTTTAGACTATACGACTATGAGCGATAACAACAGCATAGAGATTCTGGACTTCGGAGCACCGGAGAAGGAACATAGCATTATCAAAGTAATCGGCGTTGGCGGTGGTGGTGGTAATGCCGTTAACCATATGTATCGAGAGGGCATTCATGATGTCACATTCGTGCTTTGTAACACCGACAATCAAGCACTCAACGACTCACCTGTTCCTGTTCATCTACAGCTTGGCAAAGAAGGACTTGGAGCAGGCAACAAACCTGAGAAGGCTCGTCAGGCTGCCGAGGAAAGTATTGAGGACATCCGCAATATGCTTAGCGATGGCACCCGTATGGCGTTTATCACTGCAGGAATGGGAGGTGGCACAGGCACAGGTGCGGCACCTGTCATTGCCCGAATATCCAAGGAACTGGGCATCCTCACCGTCGGTATCGTCACGATTCCCTTCCGCTTCGAGGGCGATCGTAAGATCGACCAGGCACTCGACGGTGTAGAGGAGATGTCGAAACATGTCGATGCCCTACTCGTCATCAACAACGAACGCCTCCGTGAAATCTATCCAGAATTGTCGGTCCTCGACGCCTTCGGCAAGGCCGACGACACGCTGAGCGTAGCCGCCAAGAGCATTGCAGAAATCATCACTGTGCACGGACTCATAAACCTCGATTTTAACGATGTGAAGACGGTACTTAAGGATGGTGGCGTGGCTATCATGTCGACTGGTTACGGAGAAGGAGAAGGACGCGTGAGAAAAGCCATCGACGATGCCCTTAACTCACCATTACTCAACGATAACGATATCTTCAACTCTAAGAAGATCTTGCTCTCCATCTCGTTTGCTGGCTCTAAGGATGGCCAGACATCACTGATGATGGAGGAAATGAATGACGTGAACGATTTCATGGCAAAGTTTGGTAACGATTTTGAAATCAAATGGGGCCTTGCCACCGACCTGGAACTTGGGAAAAAAGTGAAGGTGACCATCCTCGCCACCGGTTTCGGCATCGAGAACGTTGACGGTATGAACGGACATCTGAAGAAACACAGTCAGGAGGATATCAACCGTATCGCTGCCGAACAGGAGAAGGCTGCCGAACGTCAAGACCGACGCAACCGCTACTATGGCGGTGAAGGGGCAACCAAACGCTATAAGCGTCGTCCGAACATCTACCTCTTCCGTCCGGAAGATCTCGACAATGACGATGTCATCTCTGCCGTTGAGTCAACACCGACCTACAAGCGCACTCGCGAGATCCTGGAGAGCATCAACAGTCAGGCCAGTGGTGACGAGACGACCACTCCGAGCGACTTCCCGAGCGACTCTCAGGAACCAATTCAGAGCACGATTAAATTTGCTTAAACATACCTTTAAGATGTATACGTAAGGTATACAGTAAGAGGAGACTGATGTGAATCCGTCTCCTCTTTGTTTGTAATTACTGATACAAATCCTGAAGGACTGCCACCGATTTCAGTTCGGGAAAATCGGCGAGATGCAGTCGATAATAGACGAGCGCGACCTCCAACAGTCTGTTACGATCCTGATGCGACAATCGGTAAAGGTGCATCGTCGGATAGTCCATCCTCATCATCAGAAGGATTCTTGCAGCATCCTCTGGTTCTAAGAAATCACGATGGACTGGCGGATATGCCAGGAATGTACTCTCTCTCAGATCGAAATAACACCCTTTCTGGTAACCATCCAAATTCGGGTAGAACCCTAAGAAACGAGAGAGACGCATGAGGAACACCAAATGGAAATTGGCATATTTAGCCTTCTGACTGTCTAGCCATTGGATGCTATTTGTCACATAATCGAAGAGAGGCACATTCTGCTGTTCCGACCGTAAGGCATAATAAAGGAACTCTGCCACGAACAAGGAGATGGAAAGTTTATGTGCATCGAAAGGGATGGTGGAGAAAGGATATGCAAGTCTTACATCCGACAATTTCTGCAACTGCACCTTAGGACGGATGTCGGACTCAATCTCCAACATCGTCAGCGGTTGAAAGAATTGCTTCTTCACCTTCGACTTCGCCGACTTAGGAATGCTGACGATAAACGATAGTCTACCGTTACTCCTAGTGAACATATCCACAATCATCCGCGTCTCACCATATTTCAGCGCGTGAAGCACAACTGCCTGGGTTTTCGTTAACATACGCCACAAAGATAAGAAAAAAGCAACAGATAACGCCGATAATCCCGCAAAAAGATCGACAAAATACAAAAAAATAGCAATTTCTATGGCTTCTTTGGCATTTTTCCAAAAGAAAATTTTGCCAATTGGAAAAATTGATGTAATTTTGCAGCCGCATTTGAAGACTATGGTCCCTTCGTCTATCGGTTAGGACGAGAGATTTTCATTCTCTAAAGAGGAGTTCGACTCTCCTAGGGACTACCATTAAATCCGCCATCTGCACAGCCAAGTGCTACCTGTCTGCAGGGATAAGGTGACGGAGGATTCGGATAGCAATATCCAAATCCGCCCAGGGCAGTTCTCGAGACGTAAGACCCTTAAGCTTTAAATTAATAATAAATTACAAAATTAAAAATGGCAAATCACAAATCATCCGTGAAGAGAATTCGTCAGGACAAGAAGAAGGCCCTTCACAATCACTACTACGCAAAGACTATGCGTAACGCTGTGCGTAAACTGCGCGCTATGACAAACAAGGATGAGGCTGTCGCCTTATATCCGAAGGTTCAGAAGATGCTTGACAAGTTGGCAAAGACCAACGTCATTCACAAGAACAAGGCATCAAACCTGAAGTCTAGCCTTGCTATGCACATTAACAAGCTGGGATAATCACTTTAAGACTGGCATATACGGATCACTTACGAAAGTTGGTGATCCGTTTATTTTTCCCCTTTCTATAATCCCCCTCCCTTTGGGAGGGGAGTTTTTGTTTTTTGTGGTTTTTTAGCAGATAAAGACTCGTTAATCTCATTTCTTTTTAGTACCTTTGCAGAAAATTATGCATAGACAGACCGCACTGTCTTTGATATCAATTAGTGAACATTTGAAAAAATGACAGAAGAACAACTGAACCAAGAACAAAACTATTCCGCGAGTAACATCCAGGTGCTCGAAGGCCTCGAAGCCGTACGCAAACGTCCTGCGATGTACATCGGCGACATCAGCGAAAAAGGCCTCCACCATCTGGTCAATGAGACTGTCGACAACTCTATCGATGAGGCGATGGCTGGCTTCTGTACGCATATTGAAGTAACCATTAACGAAGATAATTCTATCACCGTACAGGACAACGGTCGTGGTATTCCTGTTGACGAGCATGAAAAGATGCACAAGTCGGCCCTTGAGGTCGTTATGACCGTGCTTCATGCTGGAGGAAAGTTCGATAAAGGCTCCTATAAGGTGTCTGGAGGACTCCACGGCGTGGGTGTATCCTGTGTGAATGCTTTATCCACCCATATGCTTTCACAGGTATTCCGCAACGGGCATATCTACCAGCAGGAATATGAGAAAGGTAAGCCCCTCTACGACGTGAAGATTGTAGGTGATACAGACAAAACAGGTACCCGTCAGCAGTTCTGGCCTGACGGTTCCATATTCACCACCACTGAATATAAATACGACATCATCGCCAAACGTATGCGCGAATTGGCCTATCTGAATGCCGGTATCACCATCACACTCAAGGATATGCGTCCCGACGAAGACGGCAACCTGAAGAAAGAGGTCTTCCATGCTAAGGAAGGACTGAAGGAGTTCGTGCGCTATGTAGACCGTCACCGTACCCACCTTTTCGACGATGTCATCTATTTAAAGACAGAGAAACAAGGTGTACCCATTGAGGTGGCAGTGATGTACAATACAGACTACAGCGAGAATATCCACTCTTACGTTAATAATATCAATACAATCGAAGGCGGTACGCACCTTCAGGGTTTTCGTATGGCATTAACTCGTACCCTGAAGAAATATGCCGATGAAGATCCTAACATCTCGAAGCAGATCGAGAAAGCAAAGATTGAGTTGGCTGGCGACGACTTCCGCGAGGGACTAACAGCCGTCATCTCCATCAAAGTGGCAGAGCCTCAGTTTGAGGGTCAGACAAAAACCAAACTTGGAAACTCCGAGGTGGCTGGAGCTGTGCAGCAGGCTGTCGGAGAGGCGCTGACCAATTATCTTGAAGAGCACCCAAAAGAGGCTAAAATGGTGTGCGACAAGGTGGTGCTTGCTGCAACTGCCCGTATCGCTGCTCGCAAAGCCCGTGAGAGCGTACAGCGTAAGAACCCGATGACAGGTGGAGGACTGCCCGGTAAACTGGCCGATTGTTCCAATAAAGACCCGAAAGAGTGTGAGATATTCCTCGTTGAGGGTGACTCCGCCGGTGGCTCTGCCAAGCAGGGTCGTGACCGCCATTTCCAGGCCATTCTACCTCTACGCGGAAAGATTCTGAACGTGGAGAAAGTACAATGGCATCGTGTATTCGAAGCCGAGTCGGTGATGAACATCATCCAGTCGATTGGTGTTCGCTTTGGTGTTGAAGGTGAGGGCGACCGTGAAGCAAATATCGACAAATTGCGCTACGACAAGATTATCATCATGACCGACGCCGACGTCGATGGCTCACACATTGACACTTTGATCATGACACTATTCTACCGCTTTATGCCACAGGTTATCCAAGGTGGTCATCTCTATATCGCCACACCGCCTCTTTACAAGTGCACATACAAAAAGCAGTCTGAATATTGTTATACAGAACAGCAGCGTCAAGCATTCATCGACAAATATGTGGCCGGAAACGGTGATGACAAGGCGCTCCACACACAGCGCTATAAAGGTCTCGGTGAGATGAATCCCGAGCAGTTGTGGGAGACCACCATGAACCCTGAAAACCGTCTGCTGAAACAAGTAACCATCGAGAATGCCGCAGAAGCTGACGAGATTTTCTCCATGCTGATGGGTGACGACGTCGAGCCACGCCGCGAGTTCATCGAGAAGAACGCAACCTATGCGAACATCGACGCATAACATTAATCATTAAATACTTTTTCACGACCCCACCCTCACGGGCACTGCCCACCGGGTGGGGTTTTATCTTCATCGATACTCCTTCACCTGACGTTTCCCATGAAGAACGGCAAGGGCATTGAGAGCGAGAGCCTCCATTTCATCTTCCCCTGGAAAACAGGAGACTGGGGCCAAGAAACCAATACGCCGACGTAGACGACCGACGACATATTCTGAGCGAGCCAGACCACCCGTCAACAAGATCGCATCAATTTCTCCGCAAAGAACAGCCGCTTCTGCCGCAATATTCTTCGCAACATGATAAATCATCGCATCAAGAATCAATTCTGCGTGTCTGTCGCCATCCTCCTCTATACGACGGATAATTTCACGCACATCGTTCGTACCAAGGTGAGCATTGAGGCCAGCCTTACCTGCAATACGTTTCAGAAGTTGCTTTTCACTATACTTCCCACTGAAACAAAGCCGAATCAAGTCTGCAGCAGGCAGACTCCCAGCACGCTCAGGTGAGAATGGTCCCTCACCATCAAGGGCATTGTTCGCATCAACAGCCCTTCCCTTTTGATGAGCCGCAATCGAAATGCCACCACCCATATGACAGACTATCAGATTCAAATCCTCATACTCACGCCCAATCTCGGCAGCATAGCGCCGAGCGATGGCACGCTGGTTCAAGGCATGCCAGATACAGATGCGGTTCATCAACGGTGAACCCGAGATACGAGCATAATCATTCAATTCATCTACCACGCCCGGATCAGCTATAAAAGAACGACAACCGGGAATCTCCGAGGCAATCTCATGAGCAATCAAACACCCAAGATTACAAGCATGGTTATGCAAAGCAATACCACTATGGGTATCCTGAATCATCAGATCATTAATCTCATAGACCCCACCCTCAAGCGGCTTTACAAGTCCACCACGTCCGATAACAGCATCAAATGCGATGGCAATACCTGCCTGTCGTACCTCATCAAGCACCAGACGCCTTCGGAAATCCTGTTGGTCGAGTACATCGTCAAATTGCGACAGCTCCTCAGGCGCATGGACGATTGTTCGTAGCAGAAGCGGTTTCTCATCGCTATAGACGGCAAGTTTTGTAGATGTCGAACCAGGATTAATAACAAGAATCTTCATAGTGGATAGTAGTAATAGATAGAGTACCGTGAATAGATATGGTATCATCAGATGGCAGCTAATGCCAAAGAGTAATACTTGGAATCTGGGCTGTCAGCACGCGAGGGTAACACGCAACAACACTGTGTACCTTGAAGGACGCCGGCAGTCCTGGCATAGCCGAAAAGTGTCAACGTTTTATAAAACACATTACCAGCTACTATATCAGGGAAGATCAGGGCATCGGCCCGCCCATCAATGACAGAACGGATGCCTTTCTCACGCAAACTTACAGAATCGAGCGATGTCTTCAGATCCAAGGGGCCATCAATGATGCAACGCCCAAATACCCCCGTCTGTGCTTCTGCGATAATCTCCAGATAATCGACAGTATAAGGGAAAACCTTCGCACTAACCTTTTCGGCACAGTGGATCAGTGAGATACGCGGTTCCTCGATACCAAGGGCATGGCAGACATAGTTGACATAATGAATCTGTTGACGACGCTGGGCCTCAGTCGGCACAGGAATTACCGCCGCATCAGTAAAGAAAAGCAGTTTCTCGTATTTCGGAATCTCAGCCATGGCCACATGAGTCAACACATGTCCAGGACGGAGGATACCACTCTCTTTGTCCAATATCGCGCGCAGAAGTACATCCGTATTAATAAGACCCTTCATGAGGATATCGGCCTCTCCGTTCTTACAAAGAGAGACTGCCCGACGGGCACACTCATCCTTATCGTCGCCATCGACATAGATCGGTTCGATGAATCCCATCTCATGGCCTTTCTCCACTGCATATCGGGTACTGGCATCATTGGCACACACCACAGCGACGCGTTTTCTATCACCTCGTTGCTGAAGGAAGACTATCATATCATTGAGATTCTTAATCGACTGCATAGGTTTTGTTTTTTCGGTTTTATGCTGCAAATATACAAAAAATCCGTATCTTTGCAAGCGATTATATACTAAAAACAATGATCATGAGGAAAACTCAATTCCTGCCACTCCTAATGGTCACCCTAGGCGCGGCAGCACAAGAGCAGTCGCCTATGATACTGCAATACGAGCGCCCCGCAGAATTCTTTGAAGAGTCGCTGCCCATAGGTAACGGCAAATTGGGTGCTTTGGTATATGGCGGTACTCATGATAACATTATTTTCCTGAACGATATCACCTTGTGGACAGGAAAACCAGTTGACAGAAATCTCGATGCTGATGCTCACCAGTGGATTCCCCAAATCCGTGAAGCCCTGTTTAACGAAGACTATGCACTTGCCGACTCATTACAACTGCACGTGCAAGGACCCAACAGCCAGTATTTCCAACCCCTCGGCACACTACACATCGAAGACCTTAGTCTCGGTAAAGTAAGCGACTACCACCGTAGCCTCAATATCGACAGCGCAATTATTCGTGACCGCTATACCCGCAATGGTAAAACCATTGAACGCGAGTATTTCGCATCACATCCCGACAAGCTCATCGCCATCCGTCTCAGAGGCGATATCAACTGTCGTATCTCCTTGACAGCGCAGATACCCCATAAGGTCAAGGCGATAGCAAGCCGTCAAAACCATCAACTCACCATGACAGGGCATGCCACCGGTGCCCCCTTGGAGAGCATCCATTTCTGTACCATCCTCAAAGCCAAAACCGACGGAGAAGTGGCTGCTTGTGACTCATCATTGATCATCAGCAAGGCTCATGAAGCTATCATCTATATTGTCAACGAGACCAGCTTTAATGGCTTCGATAAGCATCCCGTCAGCGAAGGAGCTTCTTATCTTAACAACGTGACAGATGACATCTGGCACACAGAGAACTATAGCTTTGATGTTTTTCTTGAGCGTCATCTCGCCGATTATCAGACATTCTATAATCGGGTGAAGATTCGTCTTTCCGATAAAGACGAATCCATATACCCCGGTAATACCGATGACCTCCTGAAAGATTATACTGACGGTGGCGGTCAAAGTCGATATCTCGAGGAACTCTATTTCCAGTTCGGACGTTACCTGTTGATAGCCTGCTCGCGTACACCGGGAGTCCCTGCCAATCTACAAGGACTATGGACACCACATCTCTGGTCACCTTGGCGCGGTAACTATACGATGAACATCAACCTCGAAGAAAACTATTGGCCCGCCTTCGTGGCCAATCTGGCAGAGATGTCGGAACCGCTCAACGGCTTCATTGATGCCCTCGCCCAAAATGGTCGGTATACCGCAAAGAACTACTACGGCATTGATGAGGGATGGTGCTCCAGTCATAACAGTGATATATGGGCCATGACAAACCCTGTCGGTGAGAAAAACGAGAAGCCAGAATGGGCCAACTGGAACCTCGGCGGTGCCTGGCTCGTAAACACCCTATGGGAGCGCTACCTATTCACCCAGGACAAGGACTATCTGCGTATGGTAGCCTATCCGCTGATGAAAGGCGCAACACAGTTCTGCATACGCTGGCTCATCGAGAATCCTAAACGGTCTGGAGAACTTATCACTGCACCTAGTACATCGCCTGAAAATGAATACAAGACCGATAAAGGTTATCACGGCATGACCTGTTACGGTGGTACGGCCGATCTCGCCATTATCCGAGAGTTAATTCTTAACACCATCGCTGCTGGAAGGGTTCTCGGATTGGAAAATAAGGAGATGGAACACGCACTAGCCCATCTTCACCCCTATACCATCGGTCATATGAGTGATCTGAATGAGTGGTACTTCGACTGGGACGACTGGGACCCACAGCACCGTCACCAGAGCCACCTCATCGGCCTCTTTCCCGGCAATCACCTAACCGGAGATTCTGGAACCGAACTATTAAAAGCCAGTGAGCGTTCCCTTGAAATCAAGGGCGATATGACCACAGGTTGGAGCACGGGCTGGCGCATCAACCTATGGGCCCGTCTGCACAAGCCCGAGCAAGCCTACCATATCTATCAGAAACTACTGACATACGTATCACCCGACAATTACAGAGGGCCGGATTGCCGCCGCAGCGGAGGTACCTACCCTAACCTTTTCGATGCCCATCCTCCCTTCCAGATAGACGGGAATTTCGGTGGAACAGCAGGTGTCTGTGAAATGCTGATGCAGAGTGTTAACAACAGAATCGAACTGTTGCCCGCATGTCCTAAGGCATGGAAAAACGGTTATGTGAGCGGTCTCTGTGCCCGAGGCGGCTATGAGCTCTGTTTCGAGTGGAAGGACAGCAAGGTACACTACTGTACCATCAAGGCCAAGAACGATGGCTTTGTCACTCTTTTATATAATGGTATAGAAAAAACCATCAGGCTGAAGGCTGGTGAAACCAAAAACATCAAAACATGGTAAAAGTACAGATCAAAGAAACCGACCTGAACAAGGTCAAGACATGGAGTGAGTCGGCCTATCTCGACAACGATCTTCTGCTGACCGAACGTATCAACGAGGCACCAATGCCGACAGAACCAAGACGAATGAACTTCATCCTCATCGGTCTCTGCACCAAAGGACAGGTGATGTATCAACTCGACACACAGAGACAGGTAATCAGTCCTGGTGATATCCTCATTGTCAGTGAACGACATGTCGTAGACAATTACCAACGTTCTCCCGATATGGAAGGACTGTGTATGATCATGTCGGTTGACTTCTACCGAGAAATCATCAAAAATGTGAGTGATGTCAGCGCACTGTTCCTCTTCTCCAGACAGCATCCAGTCATCAGACTAGAACCCAAGGAGATCGATACCTTCAAAAGATACTTCCAAGCCATCAAACAGAAAATCGGTGACGAGAGCAACCATTTCCGGAAGGATCTGATCCGGACGCTAATCCTAGCGATGTTCTACGATCTGAGCAATGTCATATACCGAGTACAACAGGATCGCAAACCGCAGTCACGGGCAGATGTTATCTTCACAAGATTCATCAAATTGGTAGAAAACTATTATAAGCAGGAACGCCGTGTAGGCTGGTATGCCCGTCAGTTGTGCATCACACCAAAGTATCTGTCGGAGACAGTGAGGAGTGTCAGCCGACGCACGCCCAACGAATGGATCGATAATTACGTCACGCTGGAGTTACGCGTTCTGCTGAAAGACTCCACGAAAAGCATTAAAGAAATTGCCGAAGAACTGAATTTCCCTAATCAGAGTTTCTTAGGCAAATATTTCAAGGAACATGTGGGTATGCCCCCCTCGGAATACCGAAAGTCATAGATACCCCTGCCGTTTCAATTCATCAACCATCTCAAGCAATTCGTGATACCATTCCTCTCCGAAACGTCGGATTAGCGGTTCACGGAGGAATTGATATAGGCGGACATCATCTAGAACACCCTTGGCCACAGCCATTTTACAGACTTTCCATCGGTTGTAATTCAGGCCGATGAGATTCTGCCCCATCTTCTTCTCACGGATGGGATAGAGGGCACAACTGACAGGCTTACAGAAATGGGTCTTCCCTGCCCTGTAAGCCTTCTCCAAAGCACATAGGCAACAACCAGGTACTACACAAGAAGAACCATCTTTCTGTGTCAGTTCGATCTTGTCATAATAGGTGAACACACAGTCCTTACCATTGACAATACTAGTTACAATATCGCCTTCCTGATCGGTATAAGCCACGCCCTGCCTATCTATGACAGCCTGCGCCGAAGCAGAGAGATCATCCCATACCGTATCGACACACGCCTCGATGGCCGCAACCTCTTCTATCGACACCGGTGCACCGGCATCACCCTCCACACAACACTCACCCTTGCAAGCACTGAGATCACAACAGAACTTCTCCGTCAGAATTTCTGACGAGAGTAGCACATCACCGACTTGGAGTATAGGAGGAAGCTTTTCCAATTGAGAATTGACAATGATGATTACCAGATAATCGGAGTCTTACCGTTCTGTTCAAGGTAGGCATTGCAGCGGGAAAACTGGTGCTGTCCAAACCAACCGCCTCGATTGGCACTTAGAGGAGAGGGATGTACAGATTCAAGAACAAGGTTGCAGTTCTTGTCGATCATATAAGCCTTTGAACGAGCATATCCACCCCATAGCATATATACAAGATGCTCACGATGGGCTGCCAGGGCTTGGATGGCTGCATCAGTAAACTTCTGCCAACCCAACGCAGAGTGACTATTCGCCTGATGAGCACGAACAGTCAGCGAGGCATTCAACAACAGCACGCCCTGCTCGGCCCAGCGCGTCAGATTACCCGACGCGGGAATAGGTGTACCGAGGTCAGCTTGTATCTCCTTAAAGATATTCTGAAGTGAGGGAGGGAACAGAATTCCATCCTGCACAGAGAAACTCAGTCCATGAGCCTGTCCCGGCTCATGATAGGGATCCTGTCCAATAATCACCACCTTTACCTTGTCGAACGGGCAGAGATTAAAGGCATTGAAGATCAGTTTGCCTGGTGGATAACAGGTATATTGGCTATACTCCGCACGAACAGAATTGGTGAGTCCGACAAAATAGTCTTTGTCGAACTCACCAAGTAAATGCTGCCTCCAGCTTGGCTCTATCTGAACATTCATTATTTATTGTCGCAGATCAGGTTCTCACCAGTCATATCGGCAGGCTGCTCCAGACCCATGATGTGCAGGATAGAAGGAGCCACGTCAGCCAAACGACCATCCTTTACAGTAGCCGAGTTGTTGTTGGTTACGTAGATGAAAGGAACGGGGTTCAACGAGTGAGCGGTGTTTGGCGTACCATCAGGATTGATAGCATTATCGGCATTACCGTGATCAGCAATGATGATAGCCTCATAGTCATTGGCTTTAGCAGCCTCGATGACCTCACGCACACAGTTGTCCACAGCCCACACCGCTTTGGCAATAGCGTTGTAGATACCGGTATGCCCGACCATGTCACCATTAGCGAAGTTAACTACAATAAAGTCGTACTTTGCCTCGTTAATGGCAGCAACGAGCTTATCCTTCACCTCAAAAGCACTCATCTCAGGCTTCAGATCGTAAGTAGCCACCTTCGGCGAAGCTACGAGGATACGATCCTCACCCTCATACGGTTGCTCACGACCACCGTTAAAGAAGAACGTCACATGAGCATATTTCTCCGTCTCAGCGGTATGCAACTGCTTCTTACCCTGTTTGCTTAGGAACTCACCCAACGTATTCTCCACGTTCTCCTTCGGGAAGAGGATATTCACACCCTTGAACTTCGCATCATATGGCGTCATGCAATAATACTGCAAGCCAGGGATGGTCTTCATGCCCTGCTCAGGTATATCCTCTTGTGTCAAGGCAATGGTCATCTCCTTGGCACGATCGTTACGGAAGTTGATGAAGATCACAACATCGCCCTCCTCGATACAGCCATTCACACTGGAATTATGGATTGGCTTAACGAACTCGTCCGTCACACCGTCATCATAACTCTCCTGCATGGCCTGTACCATATCTGTAGCCTGCTTACCCTTACCGTTGACAATCAAGTCGTACCCTTCCTTTACACGCTCCCAGCGCTTGTCGCGATCCATGGCATAGAAACGACCGATAATCGAAGCGATGGCAGCATCGTTGTCTGCACAAACCTTGGTAATCTGCTCAATAAATCCTTTTCCGGAGTGTGGGTCGGTATCACGACCGTCCATATAGCAGTGAACGAACACCTGATTCTTTAAGCCATAAGCCTTACCGATTTCTATCAGTTTATAGAGATGATCGAGGCTTGAGTGCACACCACCATCTGAAGTCAGACCCATCAGGTGCAGCTTCTTGTTGTTCTCCTTGGCATAGGTGTAGGCTGCCTTCACCTGTGGATTTTCCATGATGGAACCATCCTTACAAGCACGATTGATCTTCACGAGATCCTGATACACGATGCGGCCTGCACCGATATTAAGGTGACCCACCTCAGAGTTACCCATCTGCCCGTCGGGCAGACCCACGTTCTCGCCAGAAGCCTGCAATTGAGAGTGAGCCGATGTGGCTGTTAACAAATCAAGGTAAGGTGTCGGTGTATTAAAAATCACATCGCCCTTACCATGCTTACCGATTCCCCATCCATCGAGAATCATCAAAAGAGCTTTCTTTGCCATAATCTTATTACTAATTTAAACGTACGTTTCTTTTTTGCGGTGCAAAGTTACGAAAAAAATCGCAATTCATATTTCCTATTCATATTTATTTCTTATCTTTGCCAACAATAACTAACAATTTATTGATTATGAAATGTTTTGGATTCTTTTTAACGTTTATCTTGACATGTCTTGTTAGCAGAGCACAACAAGTAACAGACGAGCCTAAACTTGAGGTAAAACCTTCTGGACGCATACTTTTTGATGCGGCCTATCTCAACCCTTCACATCAGGAAGATGAATTGAAATCTGGTGTCGGCATCCCCGATATGCGTGTTGGCGTAGGTTTCACCTATGGCCAATGGAAGGGCAAGATTGACATGGGCTATGCCTATGGAAAAGTGAACATGAAGGATGTTTGGTTACAGTACAACTTCGACAAGAAGAACTTCGTGCGTGGCGGATATTTCATCCATCAGTACGGCTATCAGAGTTGTACCAGTTCTTCATTCAAGGAGACGATGGAAGAGCCACAGAGCAATGCCGCTTTTAACGACGACCGTATGATTGGTATAATGTATGAATACACGAGTCCTAAAGTGCTTGCTACTGTGAGTGGCGTAGTGGAGCCTGATGCCATGAAGCAGAACACTAACGTCACGGGTAGTGAGGCCATTGGAGCTCTGACGCGATTGGTTTGGCATCCGCATGTAGAGCGTGGCCATCTGCTTCATGTGGGCATCAGCGGCGGTATTGAGGGGGCACGCTACGATGCGAATGAAGAACTGAAGCACAAGCAGTTCACCCTCTCAAGCAATTGGCCCACCCGCGTTGCGAAAATCAAAGCTCAACAGACCCAGATAACCGATGCAAAAACCATGTTTAAGTTCACGCCCGAGGTCCTTTTCTCCAAAGGACGTTTTGCCATGGCAGGTCAGTATTTCTGGAATCACATCACCCGCCGCAACGATCTCGAAGCCTTTACAGGTAGTGGTGCTTATGTCACTTTTCGCGGCCTGATCAAGGGCGATGGCTATAAATACACGATGAACGATGGTGGTATCGACACACCCGACGCAGGCTTTATGGAATTGCTGTTCCAGTACAACTACACCTCGCTCTCTGATGCCAAGTCCGGCATCCATGGTGGCTATCTCAACGACTGGACGATCGCTTACAACTATTATGTGAATAAGTATATGATTTGGCGTATCCGCGCTTCGTATACCAAGGTTACCGGTCGAGCCAACTATGCTGATAACGAAGTTTCTATACTCGAAACCCGCTTCCAAGTGAAATTCTAATCATCATAAAAATATAAGCCATATGAAGAAGATTATTATACTAGCTGCCCTGATTATTGCAGCCGTTAGTGCTCAAGCACAGAGTGACAAGTCGCCGGTCGATGCGTATTTCACCACAAGCGAAATGCCCGACATGCTGAAGTGGTGCCCAGCCCCACCCGACACTGTTGGTCCACACTTTGCATATGATATCATGCAGTACTTCTGGGGTAAGGAAATGCGTAACAACAAAGAGCGCGCTGCCATTGCCATCCGCGATGCTGTGTATGGGCTCGATTGTATCATCCGTGAGTTCAGCGAGCCCTTCGGTCTGAAAATTTCAAAGGAAGAGACGCCAGAGATTTACAAAGTGCTACGCGAGGGAACAGCCACATGCGACAGTATCTGTACCATTCCCAAGCGCTACTATATGCGCAAGCGTCCGTTCATGAGGTTCAACGAGCCTACACTCTACCCTGCCGATGAGCCGCATCTACGCACAAATGGCTCATATCCTTCAGGCCACACTCTGCTTGGTTGGAGTTCAGCCCTGCTGCTCTCTGAGATTAATCCGGCATGTGCTGATACTATTCTGGCCCGTGGTTATATGTATGGCGAAAGTCGGGTGATTGTCGGTGCCCATTGGCAGAGCGATATAGACGCTGCCCGTTTGGCCGCAAGCGCCGCTTATGCCCGTCTGCACACCAGCGAGCGATTCTTAGAGCAAATGCGTCGCGCCCGTCAGGAGTTCCGTTGCAAGATGGGACTCGCCACCCCTGCCGAACAGAAAGCCTACAAGAAGATGCGAGCTAAGTGTGGCAAAAAGTAATCCTGCCAACCGCAAATAAGCAACCAGGGGACTCGTCAGGAGTTCCCTGGCGTGTGTCTGAATCTTTTAGAATTCTCCAAAATCGATGCTTAACTGTCCATCACCAAGCAGATTATAGCTCTTGCGATGGTACGGTGTGATGCCGAATTGCTTGATGCCCTCACGATGTTTCTTCGTGGGATAGCCTTTGTTCGAGAGCCAGTCGTACTGGGGGTATTCCTTGGCCAATTGGTTCATATAGTCATCACGGTAGGTTTTCGCCAGGATGCTGGCGGCGGCGATGGCCAGATACTTGCCATCTCCCTTCACGATGGTCGTGTGAGGCAAAGGCTTATCATCTGTTACACCCTTGTATGGCTTAAAACGATTACCATCTACGATAATGGCCTCGGGGCGCACTTTCAACTGATCCAGAGCTCTATGCATGGCTAGTATCGAGGCATTCAGGATATTGATCTTATCAATCTCCTCTGGCGTAACGATGCCCACAGCCCAAGCAACAGCATCGCGCTCGATGATCTCACGCAACTCATAACGGCGTTTCTCCGTTAGTTGCTTCGAGTCGTTGAGGAGCTCGTTCTGATAGTCGTCGGGCAGGATGACGGCAGCAGCATACACGCTACCAGCCAGACAACCGCGACCGGCCTCATCACAACCGGCCTCCACCTTTCCTTCGTAGTAATGACTTGCCAGCATCAGGTCTTAGAACATTTGTGATACACGGCGAATACCCGCCACAAGCGTATCAACCTCTTCCTTCGTATTATAGAGAGCGAACGAGGCACGAACAGTGCCACTGATACCCAAGCGATCCATCAAGGGCTGAGCGCAATGATGACCTGTACGAACTGCAATACCTAAGCGGTCGAGCAATGTTCCCATATCCAAGTGGTGGATATTGCCCACGTTGAAACTCACGACGGCATCTTTTAACGATGAATCCTGCGGGCCGTAGATCTTCATATCGGGGATGGTCTGAAGCTGTTCCATGCAATAGCGGGTAAGTTCCTGCTCATGCTGCTGGATAGCCTCGAAGCCGACAGACTCGATATAGTCGATGGCCTTAGCCAGTCCGTGAGTAGCCACATAGTCGGGCGTACCAGCCTCGAACTTAAAGGGCAGGCGTTCGAAGGTGGTACGCTCCCACGTCACCTTGTCGATCATCTCCCCACCCCCCTGATAAGGGGGCAGTTTCTCGAGCCACTCTTCCTTGCCGTAGAGCACACCGATGCCTGTAGGACCATACATCTTATGACCACTGAAGGCGAAGAAATCACAGTCCATGGCCTGCACATCAACCTTGAAGTGAGGCGCACTCTGTGCTCCGTCAACCGAGACGGGAATGCCGTGAGCATGGGCTATTCGGATGATTTCCTCAATAGGATTCATTGTGCCCAGCACATTGCTGACATGGGCCACACTGATGATCTTGGTCTTATCAGTGATAAGCGATTCGAGCTGATCCATACAGAGGATACCATCGTCGGTAATGGGAAGATGCTTTACGACAATGCCTCGTTTCATGGCCTGCAATTGCCAAGAGACGATGTTCGAGTGATGCTCCATTTCCGTGACGATCACCTCGTCACCAGCCTGCATTTGCGAATCGCAGAACGACGAGGCTACGAGATTAATCGCCTCTGTGGTCCCGCGCGTAAAGACGATCTCCTCTGTCTTGCGGGCATTGATAAACTGGCGCACCTTTTCGCGTGCCGCCTCATGCAGGTCGGTGGCCTGCTGGCTCAGGTAGTGGACGCCACGATGCACATTGGCATTCACATTGAGGTACTCGTCGCGCATCGCATCGAGCACACACAACGGCTTCTGCGTAGTAGCAGCATTGTCGAGATAGACCAATGGCTTACCATAGATCTCTCTTGATAATATCGGGAATTCTGCGCGAATATTGTCTATATGATACATAGTTATTTACAAAGTTTACAGCCTTCGCACTTGTTAAGTTCGCCGCGGAAGCGCTTCTCTACCAGATGGTGGAGACGGTCGCGGAGCGGTTCCAGTTGCATCTTGTCGATCACCTCGTTGATGAAGGCATTCTGCAGGAGCAGCTTAGCCTCAGCCAATGAGATGCCACGTTGCCGCATATAGAAGAGAGCCGCATCGTTGAGTTGTCCGACAGTAGAGCCGTGGGCACACTTCACGTCGTCGGCATAGATCTCCAGCATCGGCTGGGTGTACATCCGTGCCTGCTTAGTCGCAGTGAGATTCTGGTTAGTCATCTGCGAACTGGTCTTCTGGGCTCCATGCTCCACGAGCACACGTCCGGCAAAGGCTCCCGTTGCCTCATCATCAAGTACATATTTATAGAGCTCGTTCGAGATGCAGTGAGGCACCTTATGCATGATAAGCGTATTGTTATCTACATGCTGCTGTTTGTCGGCAATCACACACCCATAGCACTGGCACTCCGCCCCCTCACCAGAGAAGGTGAGATCGAGCTTATTCCGCGTAATACCGTTATGCAGGGTGATGACATTGTGGTTCACACGACTGTTACCCTGCAGGTCGATATAGACATTGCTGACACGCACGTTCTTGGCATGTGTCTCTTCCAGGCAATAGAGGTCAAGCGACGCATTCTCGCCCACATAGGCCTCGATGACCTGCGTGGCCAGGAAATTCTTGTCGTCAGCCGCATGATCGCAGAACAGCATCTTGACCTCCGCACCCTCTTCAATTATGATGAGCACACGGCGGTTCATCATCAAGTCGGGAACCACTCGCTGAGCATTACTAGGTGTGGCCTTCAAGATATTGATGACCTGAATAGCACGATCCACCTTGACGTTCCTAGGTATATACACCAGCATACCATCTTGCGCCAACATAGTGTTGAGAGCCGTAATGGCATCCTCATCCGTTTTAGCCAACTTAGAGTAATATCGTGACACAATATCTGGATAATCGCAAAGGGAACCAATGATAACACCCTCAGGTAGATGGCCCTTAGGCTTATCGTCGTGATAAAACATATCGTTCACCACGAAATAGAGGCTTGTACTCAGGTTAGGAACATCGCAACGGAAAGCCTCATAAGGATCAACAGGAATCTGGATACGACCCAGGTTGACGCCATAGTCTGGCTCGAAGAGTTTCTGGATATCCGTATATTTATAGCGTTCCACCTTTTTGGATGGGAACCCTTGCCGGCGGAAGTGTTCGAAAGCCTCATCGCGAACAGCATTCATCGCCTCTGGCGCATGATCGAAAATCATCTGCCGAGCCTGCTCGTAGAGTTCTATGTATTGTTGCTCGCTGGCCATTATTCTTCTCCTATTTCTTCCTTAATCCAATCGTAACCGTGTTCTTGAATCTGTACGGCCAGTTCCGGACCACCAGTCTTCACAATACGTCCCTGATAGAGTACATGGACAAACTGTGGCTTAATCATCTCCAACAGACGATCGTAGTGAGTAATGACGATACAGGAGGTCTCCGGTGTCTGAAGTTTGTTCACGCCCTCAGCTACAATGCGCATGGCATCGACATCAAGACCGGAATCGGTCTCGTCGAGAATGCTCAACTTCGGCTCAAGCATCGCCATCTGGAAGATCTCATTGCGTTTCTTCTCGCCACCGCTGAAGCCCTCGTTCACGGAACGGTTTGCCAACTTAGAATCGAGCTCCACGATCTTACGCTTCTCACGTTGCAGTTTCAGGAACTCAGCCGTGTTCATGGGCTCCAAGCCCTGATACTTTCGTTTCTCGTTGATGGCAGCCTTCATGAAGTTAGTCATCGAGACGCCCGGAATCTCCACAGGATACTGGAACGAAAGGAACAGCCCCTCATGGGCACGATCCTCAGGCTTCATCTCCAACAGGTTCTTACCATTGAAATAAGCCTCGCCTTCCGTCACCTCATAGAGTGGATTACCCACGAGCACAGCACTCAGTGTTGACTTACCTGAGCCATTAGGTCCCATGATGGCATGCGTCTCGCCATCGTTGATCACGAGGTCGATACCTTTTAATATCTCTTTGTCGCCAATCTTGGCGTGTAGATTTCTTACCTCAAGCATATCTTCTTTTTCAATTATCAATTCACAATTATCCGACGGTACCCTCGAGCGAGACACTGAGCAGTTTCTGGGCCTCTACAGCAAACTCCATCGGGAGCTTTTGTAACACTTCCTTAGCATAGCCGTTGACGATAAGCCCTACAGCCTGTTCAGTGGGAATACCACGCTGATTGCAGTAGAACAACTGATCCTCAGAGATCTTTGAGGTAGTTGCTTCGTGTTCGAAAATGGCCGTATCGTTATGTACATCCATATAAGGAAAGGTGTGAGCGCCACAATCAGATCCCAACAGCAGCGAGTCGCACGACGAGTAGTTACGAGCATTATCAGCAGTAGAGGCCGCTCTGACCAGTCCTCGGTATGAGTTCTGTGAATGCCCGGCCGAGATACCTTTCGAGATGATGGTCGACTTTGTGTTCTTACCGATATGAATCATCTTCGTTCCTGTATCTGCCTCCTGATAGTTGTTGGTCACGGCTACTGAATAGAACTCTGCCTGCGAATTATCACCTCGCAGGATACATGATGGGTATTTCCATGTGATGGCAGAACCTGTCTCCACCTGCGTCCAAGAGAGTTTCGAGTCCACACCGCGCAAATCACCACGCTTCGTCACCAGATTAAGCACACCACCCTTACCATTCTCATCACCAGGATACCAGTTCTGGACAGTCGAGTACTTCACCTCGGCACGATCCTTCACGATAATCTCGACAATAGCGGCATGCAACTGGTTCTCATCGCGCATCGGAGCTGTACATCCTTCCAGATAAGACACATAAGCATCGTCGTCTGCAATAATCAATGTGCGCTCAAACTGTCCCGTATTCCTTGCATTGATACGGAAGTAACTGCTCAGTTCCATCGGACAGCGCACGCCCTTGGGGATATACACAAACGATCCATCGCTGAACACAGCCGAATTGAGAGCCGCAAAGAAGTTATCCTTGTAAGGCACCACCGTTCCTAAGTACTGTCGCACAAGATCACCATGCTCCTTGATGGCTTCACCGATAGAACAGAAGATGACCCCCTTCTCTCGCAGTTTCTCCTTGAAGGTCGTTTTCACCGACACCGAGTCCATGATGGCATCGACAGCCGTATTACCTGAAAGTGCCAAACGTTCCTCAAGAGGAATACCCAACTTATCGAACGTCTTCTCAAGCTCAGGATCGATCTTCCCGTCGCCGGCAGGTTTCTTTGCCATGGGATCAGCATAATAGCTGATGGCCTGATAATCAATCGCAGGCACGTGCACATGTCCCCACGTAGGCTCCGTCTGCTCCCTCCAGTAGCGGAATGCCTTCAGGCGGAACTCGAGCATACACTCGGGTTCCCCCTTCTTAGCAGAGATGAGCCGAACGATATCCTCGTCCAGCCCCTTCTCTATAATCTCCGTATGTACATCCGTGGTGAATCCGAACTCGTATTTCTGTTCAGCCACCTGACGGACAAACTCATTCTTCTTTTCTTCCATTAAAGTTTCTGTTCTACCTCAATCTCGGTGAAGGTCTCAAGGATATCACCAGCCTGGATATCGTTGAAGTTAACCAGTGAGATACCGCACTCCAGACCTGTTGCCACCTCTTTGGCGTCATCCTTATAACGCTTCAGGGCATCGATCGGAGCAGTATGGATAACGATACCATCGCGCACCACACGTGCCTTATCCTTGTTATGTACTTTACCCTCGGTCACCAGACCACCGGCAACAGTACCCACCTTCGAGATCTTGAACACCTGCTTCACCTCAATCTCACCAGTAACGATCTCCTTCTTCACCTTATCAAGCATACCCTGCATCGTAGACTTCACGTCGTCGATAGCATCGTAGATGATAGAGTAAGTGTTGATCTCGACACCCTCGCGCTCAGCAGCACGACGGGCATCGGCAGAAGGACGTACCTGGAAGCCGATGATGATAGCTTCAGAAGCCGATGCCAGCATGACATCGTTCTCTGAGATCTGGCCCACAGCCTTGTTGATCACGTTCACCTGAACCTTCTCTGTTGAGAGCTTGATGAACGAATCGCTGAGAGCCTCGATAGATCCGTCGGTATCACCCTTCACGATGATGTTCAACTCATGGAACTCACCCAGAGCGATACGGTGTGACAGTTCATCAAGACCAAGCTTCGTCGTGGTACGCAGACTCTGCTCACGCTGCAGTTGGATACGCTTATTGGCGATCTCACGAGCCTCCTGTTCCGTCTCCATCACATGGAAGGAATCACCGGCAGTAGGTGCACCATTCAAGCCCAGGATGATAGCGGGCTCAGCCGGTCCTGCCTGTTCGATACGCTGGTTACGCTCATTGAACATGGCCTTGACCTTACCCCAGGCAGTACCTGCGATAACAACATCGCCCACCTTGAGTGTACCATTTGACACCAGAACAGTCGACACATATCCACGTCCCTTGTCGAGCGACGATTCGATGATAGAACCAGTGGCCTTACGGTTAGGATTAGCCTTCAGGTCGAGCATCTCGGCCTCGAGCAGCACCTTCTCCAGCAGTTCGTCGACACCCATGCCCTTCTTGGCACTGATCTCCTGACACTGGTATTTTCCACCCCATTCCTCGACCAGCAGGTTCATGTTGGCCAAGTCCTCACGGATCTTATCGGGGTTTGCGCCCGGCTTATCAATCTTGTTGATGGCGAACACCATCGGCACGTTAGCTGCCTGTGCATGAGCGATAGCCTCCTTCGTAGTAGGCATCACC